>OIWS01000013.1_pt1 | contig 268301 bp, 215 predicted proteins | sample 1587611 | NCBI WGS metagenome assembly OIWS01 (sample SAMEA3888919, study PRJEB22519) | human gut metagenome | biome: human gut; feature: human-associated habitat; material: faeces | place: Denmark | collected 2010 | reverse complement strand
AAATGCAGGTTCGAGTCCTGCTAGAACCACAAGCCTTAAAAGTAGCTAAATCATTGAGGATTTGCATTATTGCAAATCCTTTTTTATTTTTACCCATACACAGAATGTAGGTGCATTTTATACCAAATGTTTATACATTGTTTATACATAATATGGCTACTTTTACTTACGAAATCTCTAAACACCGGAAAAGAAAAGATGGAACAATGGGCGTCGCCATTCGAATCACCCACAAAAGAACCATCCGTAGAATGAATACCGGAATCTATGTCTCGGCCACCGATCTGACCAAAAGCCTTAAGCTGAAAAACCAAATCCTCATCGATCAACTCACAGATATGATTCGCGAACTCAGATCGCAGTTCAACACCTTGGGTATAGCGGCTGAGCAGATGAGCGCCGATGAGGTCGTCCAGTATATCAAACAGGCCATCGAACAGAAAGATGGCTTCAAATTGGACTTCCTGCACTTTATCGAGCAGCAGGCCGCCACAATGGCCCCAGGGACCGGACGCAACTATATCACCACCCTCCATGCCATCAAACGGTTCATTAAACGAGACTCGTTGGATATTTCGGAGGTCACCTACACCTTCCTGAAAAAATTTGAGGCCTTTTTGGAGAATGAACCTGTCCTGAAACCCGACAAAAACGGAAACCTCCACGAACAGACCGCTACCAAACGAGGTGGTCGAGCCATCTCCCTATATATGGCCTGCATCAGAGCCATGCACAACAGAGCCAAAGAAGAGTACAATGATGAGGATTGCGGGCAGATCAATATCCCCTACTCGCCCTTCTCCCGATACAAGATTCAAGCGCCGCCACCAGCCCAAAAACGGGCCATCAGCATCGAGCAGATTCAGGCGATCATTAACCTCCCGGAGAGCAACCACACACGCTTCAATTTAGCCAAAGATTGTTTCTTGTTGTCGTTTGCTTTAATGGGTATGAACAGTGCAGATATGTTTTACTGTGCACCGGAAAAAAGAGGAGTCATCACCTACAACCGACGTAAAACAGCCTCCCGACGTCAAGACAAAGCCGAGATGCAGGTCAAAATTCCGGCCTGTATCCAGCCTCTTATCGATAAATATCGAGACAAAACAGGCCAACACCTCTTCAATTTCCATCTACACTACGCCGATGAATTAGTATTTAATCGAGCGTTGAATCACGGCATGAAAGAGATAGCCCAGGCCATCGGTTTGGAAAATCTGACCTTTTATGCAGCCCGCCATTCAATGGCCACGATCGCCTACTCGGCTGCCGTGGGAATCGACAAACAGATCGTTCACGAGATGTTGAACCACGTCGATAAAAACATGAAGGTAACCGATATCTACATCGATCGGGACTGGTCAGTGCTTTGGCAAGCCAATGAGAAGATTCTCAAACTCTTCGACTGGCGTCCGCTCCAACAGATCAACAAAAAAGCATAAACTCCCCACGGAACAGCAGCAATCACAGCCGAATCGCAAAGGCAGCTCAACACATTAAACCGTGCCCACGCCCGGTTTAGGTCGTGAGGGCAGCTATTGGTTGCGTTTATACAACAGGGCCTTCATCCAACGAGAGATGCCCAGGAATGCCGCAATTCCGGTCCCGGCAATAATGCCCCGTTGTCCCACCGTAATGTGCCAAACCACACAGATCGTCGAGGCCAGCAGCATACACAAATACCCCACTATATCAATAACAGATTTTACAGGGAACCCGGCCCATTTGTACAGCAGTGACCTTAGAGACCGCCTTTACCGATGCCCGGCAATTATTCAAACCTCGACAATACGACGTCCGATGATAGGCTTTGGAACTTGAACCCGTACAGATATAAACTCGTTCTGATTGGCAATTGGTTGACAACGGGACCGCTAACAAGAGCATGAAAGAGAATAATAATGTTTTCATCGTGGTAAGGTTATAAAAAGAAGTTGCAACCCTCCTCGCAAAACCTATGGGCAATGAGATTGCAACTTATTCAAATTCGTAGCCGTAAACACCCCGCTCCTCTCATCGGTTCCCACTTAATCAATTACAACGGAACAAAAGGGAATGGGGATCGAATGCAATTGCGTTTAACCTACTACAGAAAGCAAATATTATACCAATACAAAGTGTACTACAACATTTCCGATCCCGAAGAGGATCAAGGTTGTACATCCAGCGAAATACAAAAGGGCCATCCCGTTTGGGATGGCCCATTTTTGTACAATCGGCACTCAAACACCTTGTGGATGAACATCTGTTATAAGCTAAGTCAATTTTAACCACCGAACGGGGCCACTACATTGAATAGTTCTTGATGAACAACCATGCCCTTGATGTGCGCTACCAAACAACCTTTACTTGCCCCAGTGACACGATACAGTCTATCTTCTTGATCGATCGAATTTCAAAATTTCGGTAATAAAATTCGCCGTCTCTTGGCCCATCTTTGCATTTCACTGCACCTTCACCGAGGAATCTCGATACTCATTAACCTGATAACCAGATACTTCAAATATCAGTTATCACTTCGGGCCTATATCAATTCCTTCTCGTCTCCCCAAAGGACACTATAGCGACCCCCAAGCGCCACTAACCCGGCAAAATGGGCTCAGATATCCTGTTCAAACAACTTTCCTATAAAATTAATAAAAAATATCAAAACACAGCATTCCCAGCTGCAAAATCCTCATGCTTAAGCAAATATAAAAAGGTCGTTTAAGTGGATTCTTTCTTTGCATTGACAAATGCAAAGAAAAATAAAAAATAATTTGGAGGAGAATTATTTTTCTGAAAACCAACAACATAAACCATGAAAACGACCAAAAATGCAATCAGCAAATTCAAAACCAGGGCAGATTACATAGGCACCTTACGGAGTTTCACAATCGGTGAAACTAAATCCTTTGAGATGCAAGGAAGAGTTTATCAAGGTGTCCAAAGTGCCCGAAGCCTGCTCAGAAAAGAGGGATGGGATTTCGACATGAAATCCGACACAGACCAAAACATTATCACAATCACCCGAACGGTATAGGTTCAACCCCATCGTTCACTAAATCTTACCGATTATGGCTCATCTTATTGATCTATTCACACTCAAGCAAGAGATGATGGAGAGGCTCAACTGGCTGTTTTGGCCTTTGCCAAAGAGGCGGCTCCAGTTTCCGACGAATTAACTACACGACAAGCCTATGACAAATTTGGCCGCAGATGGGTCGATCGCCAAATCAAACAGGGTAACATCAAAGGACACAGAAAGGGACCTGCTGTTAACTCACCGATTATATACAGCAGACTGGAACTGATGGCCCTCAAACAGGCCGAAGAGCGGTTACTAACCATTAATCTGAAAACACGATGAAACCTCTGCTGTGCATATTGGGGTTCTTCGTTGGGCTCACCCTCGCCGCCGCCACAAAGTCCGACCTTTCCTCCCCGGCCATAGCGATCAACTTAGCCGGGGCCATCATCGCCGTGAGTTCGCTATACCGACTCTCCAAATGCAAAATGCCTACCACCAAAAAGGAGTAACCCATGGACCAACAAATCCTGCATATCACCGAAGAGCAGCTGCAATGCATTGCCCAAAAGGTGTACGAAACGGCCGAAAGCGCAGTCGATTGTGTGGATAGAGTAAAGTTTCCTATCGAGATCATTGATCTGAATAGAGGTCTCGACGCCGATCTGTACTGCAACATATACGTGTCAAACCCTTACCCATCGGAAGATGAAGAGACAGAATATACCGTGATCTATGCCAAGTTGGTGACCTACATCGAAGGCGAAGAGGTACCCAACGACACCACATGCAAGCAATTGGCTGAATACCTCGACAAGTACCTCAATTAACGGCCCGCTGTGCCGTAAAGCAGCAGAACAGACAAGTTAGTATTTGGTTGTTTTCCCGGCCATCCGTGAGGCCTGCCGGGATTTGGGGATGACCGGCCCGTGCAGGTTCGACTCCTGCCCTCCCCACAAAATAAACGATAGAAACATGAACACGATCGATGCACCTAAACAACGGATCAAAGCGGCCCTTCTGGCCGGGATCCGTCTCACTACGGCCCAGGGCAACCGATTGGCCAGCACCGTCGATTTCAGAAAGATCATCTCTCGGCTCAGAGAGGAAGGTCTCGAGATCAAAGACTTCTGGAATATTCGGAAGGATCGGGAGGGTCGAACCGTAGCCCGCTACAAAACCTACTACATCGATTCGCCACTGCCCGCGAAAGGGACCCGCATAGCGGGGTTCGGGGAGCCGGAAATAGAACAACTGTTTTAACACATAATGATTCACACAGCAAGGGCCGAAGCTGTCAGAGGCCACAAAATGTAATAATCATGGGATTGAACGAAGGAACATCAGCTACCTACATCGGCATTCGAGACGGAAAGATCGCATTACGGGTCAAGGAGGGAACCCCGGGGGCCGTCATGGTCACCAGCAAAGAGAGCGGCAAGGTATCCTGGATCAAATACTACCGATCCATCAGCGGCTACCTGACCCAGATCGAAAACCGCCCGGACCGATTCAACGAACGCATGTACAACTGGCTGCTGACCATTGTCGATGGTGAGGATACCTACATCCTGCAAATTAGGGAGTCGAGCGGATATGCCCGCTCGCTGATGAAGTCGCTGCCCAACGTGGATTTCAGCAAGAAGATCACCTTCTCGCCGTATGTCAAGATCGTGGACGACAAAAAGCGCGCTACCCTCTACCTCTCGCAGGATAACGTGAATGTGGAGTGGTACTACACCCAGGAGCACCCCAACGGGCTGCCCGAACTGAGAAAACATATCGACTCGCGCGGTAACACCACCTACGATGATTCGGCCATTCTCGACTTTTTCGTCAAACAGGTCGAGGAGGTGATCTCGCCACGCATCGCTCAGGCCAACCGGCAACGGCTCGGGGAGCTGCCCGCTGAGGAGCCCCTCTCCGAAGAGGAGGATATGGCCGACTACATGGCCCGGGAGCATGAACGGCAGGTGGAGGCGGCACGGGCTGCACAAGCTACCCCTAACGCCCAACCCAACGAACTCGATCCATATCACGGTGCCCGCACACGTAGAGCTTATACCCAGCCTGCTGTACGGCCCACGGCGGCACAGCCGCAAACCTTCTCGGATGGCACGCCGGTTCCCACCGAAGATGACCTGCCCTTCTAACCTGAAAAGCGGAAAACCATGGGACGACTATTTCACAATCCGACGGCTCGTCAGATCACCTTCTGTGACGAGCGGTTTTACGAAACCGAATCGGGCAGCTTCTACCCGTCGGTCACCACCGTACTGGATGTATATCCCAAAGGCAAGGAGTTCAACGAATGGCTCAAACGCAATGGTGCCGAGGCCGACACGATTGTCGAGGCGGCAGCAGATACCGGATCGAAGGTACACGAAGCGATTGACAAGCTCCAGCAGGGGGCCGAGCTATTTTGGGATGACTCCCGCTACTCGCTCAAGGAGTGGCAGATGATCTGCCGGTTCATCGCCTTTTACAAACGGTTCCAGCCGGAGATCATCAGCTCCGAATTTACGCTGATCTGCGACAAATACCAGATTGCCGGCACGGTGGATATGGTCTGCCGCCTTAACGGGAAGGTGTGGCTCATTGACCTGAAGACCTCGAACTATGTACACAAAACGCATCTGATTCAGGCGGCCACCTACACCGTCATGTTCAACGAGATCAACCGGGGCAAGTTTCATGTCGATCGCACCGGCATTCTCCACCTGAACGCCAAAACGCGCACCGAGGGCAAAGGCAACAAAATACAGGGGGCCGGCTGGCAGCTGATCCCGGTCACCAAATGCATGGAGCACTTCGCCTCCTTCAGGCATCTGCGGGCCATTTGGGACCTCGAGAACCCCAACCCGAAGCCCAAGAATCTGATCTATCCCGACCGCCTTAAACTATCCGAATATGGCAACTACGGAACAGTTACGTGCTGAGGCTACGACCATGCAGCGTTACCTCGAGGAGCTCTGCCCCGCTGACCCGGCCCAGATCAATGAACGTATCCGCACGCTTCAGGTCTATATGGCCCGCAGCGGCGAGATGCTCGCCCAGGCCAAAGAGCTGCTCAACCGAAAACGGAGCCAGGAGATTGCCCAAACGATTGTCAAGATCGCCCGAGAGGGGCACCTCTCGGCCAAAGCGCAAAATGTATTGGTCGATAGCTTAGCTGCCGAGGAGAGCTTCTTGGTGAATTGGATTGACCGCATCAATGCCACATGCACCCATCAGGCGGACCACACCCGGTCGCTGCTGGCCTACGAACGCGAGCAGATACGGCTGCTCAGAACCGGATATTAACCAAAAACAGCAAGGCATGAACAACAAAGATGATCCTCACGACCGATTCAAGCAGCTGATGGAGCAGGAACGAGAACTGATCCGGCAGCTCGAACACCCGACAGAAGAGCACCCCGAACTACTCAAGGAGCTCTCTCGTCTTCAACGCCGCCGAGCGCAGATCGGCAAAAAACTAAACATCGGAATTCTGTAATATGGCTTCATATTTCTCACACGACAGCAATGCACGAAACTCTGACAAGTTGATCGCCCTACGCATGAAAATGGGTGCGGAAGGGTACGGAATCTACTTCATGCTGTTGGAACGTTTACGGGAAGAGCCGGACTACACGAGTATCAAAGATTACAATCTGTTAGCCTTTGATCTTCGTGTCGATGCCGCCAAGCTCAAAGCGGTCATCGAGGACTTCAGGTTATTTTCTTTTACCGAGGATGGTAAGCGATTCTACTCTGAAGGCTTTTTGTATCGGATGCAGCAAAAGGACGCCAAAAGCACAAAAGCCAGAGAATCAGCAAACAAGAGATGGAGAAAAATACAAAACGCGGAGAGCACCTCTGCGGAGGCTGTGCCTTTGCACGAAGCTGTTGATGCGAAGGCAATGCGATCGCAATGCGAAGGCAATGCTATAAAAGAAAGTAAAGTAAAAATAATACCCCCTATATCCCCCTCTTGGGGGGAGGAGTCCGCTTCGGATGCAAGCACCCTCGCCGTAGAGAGCGATTCGGGGCACTGCCCGCATACATCCGCTGGACCTGCTTGCGAAACAGCTTCCCCGCCGGCCGGCAGAGGGCAATCACCCATCCGGCAGCGGGCCCCGGCGGCCCGATTTCAGGCTCCTACCGTCGCCGAGGTGGCCGACTACTGCTCCCAACGCAACAACGGAGTAGATGCCGAGAGCTTCGTGGACTTCTACACCGCCAAAGATTGGATGATCGGCAAAAACAGAATGAAAGACTGGCGGGCCGCCGTCCGAACCTGGGAGAAGAGCCACCCCCTAAAACCTGAAAACCAACCCTCCTATCAACCCAAAGCTATCCGCCTATGACCCCAGAGATCAACATACCGCAGGCCGAAAACTTAGAGAAGGCCGTTATCGGTGCCTTGGTCATGGAGCCGGGATACCTGCCCGAGGTGGTCAACATCCTCTCGCCGGAGTGCTTCTTCAACGAGGCGAATGCCGAGATTTTCCGAAACATCCTCTCGATGTATGACCACAACGAGCAGATCGATCTGTTCACCCTCTCCCAACGGTGCAAAGGCAACAAAACACTCGCCGGCATCAACATCCCGGCAACGCTGACCGCCTGCACCGCCATGGTAGGATCGGGGGCCGGCGTGGTCAGCCATGCGCAGATCATCCGCGAGAAGCACCTCGCCCGGCAGATGATCGTCCTGACCTCAAAGGTGCTGAATGGCATCCATCACAACGAAGATGTGGCCACAACCCTGCAAAAGTTCAACGAGGGGATGGACCAGATTGCCATGGCTGCCATCGGGTCGAAGGGGGCACAACCTATCGGCAAGCTGCTCGATGCGGCCCTGCAACAGGCCAAGGCCCGTCAGCAGATGCAACGCCAGGGGATCACCCCGGGGGTCCCCACCGGGCTGGCCCGGTTGGACGAGCTGACTGCCGGATGGCATGCTGGGCAGCTCATCGTCCTGGCGGCCCGCCCCGGAATGGGCAAAACGGCCTTCATGCTCGCCAGCGCCAAAGCCGCCGCACAAGCCGGATACCCGCCCTGCATCTACTCCCTCGAAATGAGCGGCACCTCCATCGCTGACCGCCTTCTATTCACCGAATGCCAGGTCTCGTTGGACAGCTACCGCTCCGGAAAGTTGGACCGGCAGGACTGGACAGAGATTGAGCGGGCCGCCCAAGTGGTTGGAAAGCTGCCCATCTACATCGATGACAACCCCGTCGTATCGATGCGGTACATCCGCTCCCACGCCAAGATCATGGCCAAACGGGGCCGCTGCGGGATCATCTTCATCGACTACCTCCAATTGGCGGATACCGCCTCCGCAGATCGCACCCGAAACCGGGAGCAGGAGATCGCCCAGGCCAGCCGTCAGGCCAAGATCATCGCCAAGGAGTTGGAGGTGCCGGTGGTGCTCCTCTCGCAGCTCTCCCGTAAATGCGAGGAGAGGGCCGGAGCCGCCAAGATGCCTCTGCTGTCCGACCTGCGGGAGTCCGGTGCCATCGAGCAGGATGCCGATGTGGTGGGGTTCATCTTCAGACCCGCCTACTACGGTATCCGGGAGTGGCCCACCGACAACGGATCGATCTCCACAAACGGGTTCGGCATCCTGAACATCGCCAAACAACGAAACGGAGGCACCGAAGAGATCCCCTTCCGGTATAACCCCTCCCTGACGTTGATAACCGACTACACGCTCTACGACAATGCCCCAAAACGTGATGTCCCTTTCTGAGCAGGTCTATGAGGCCATCCGAACCATCGAACAGCAGAAGCGAGAGGCAAAATGCTACCCCGCAAGTGCCTTACTGATCCGGGAGCTGGCTCCACGTCTAAAGCTGCCGCCCTCAGCGATCTATCCGATCTGCGTCCTGCTCTACAAGGCCGAGCGGATCACCGGAGGACGAACCATCAACGACAGCTATTTCAATACACGTTAACACGCAACAAAAAGACAACCACCCATGACCGAAAAAGAGGATTACATCCACAACGACCCCTCGCCCTGGAGAGACAAGGCCATCGAGCTGCTGGCCAAAATCAAGGCCGAACGGGCCGGAAAAGAGTTTGTCCGCATCCCGTTGGAATCGGGGCGTGGATATTACGAAATCGAAAAGTCAAAATATGAAAAGCGACAAAGACAAAAATAGGCCGATGTCCTTAGCCGAGTTCCGCAAGATGCGTCACACGCTGCTGCCGGAAAACCGCAAGATCAAAAATGCCCGAAAAGCCTTACGGGACGGGATCCGATTTGACAGCCGATTGGAACTGTTTATGTATGATCTGCTGAAAATGGCCGGCATCCGTTTCGAGCGGCAGAAGCGCTACACCCTGCAACCGGGGTTCCGGTACAATGGGGCCGCCATCCGGCCGATCACCTACACTGTCGATTTTTGGCTGCCGGATCACAACCTCATCATCGACACCAAGGGCTACCACACCCAGCAGGGAGACATGAGAATTAAGATGCTCAAATGGCGGTTTTCTACGGCTGGAGAGTCGCCCATCATAGAAACACCTAAAAACCAAACCGAGTGCCGGACACTATTGGAGGAGCTGAAAAGATCATGAAAGTAAAAAATGCTATCGACCTGCTGACAAACTATGTCAAGAGCCTACCGGATGGAGAGATTCGTCAGGCTATTCGGCTTGTGATCCGTGAAACAAAAAGTTTTCAAACAGTCAAGAACAGAGATGATAAATCCCAGAAAAACAATCATTGACAACACCATCTCCCGGGTGACAGCTGCAACGGGAGTAACCATCGAAGAGATACGGGCCAAAAATCGGCACATGGCCATCGTCTATGCCCGCAACATCCTCTGTCACGAGCTCGCGGAGCAGCGATTTCGCAATGGTGAGATTGGAGAGGTGATCCATCGGGACCGATCCACCATCTACAACTGCATCCAAATGTATCGAAACGACTACGCCACCGATCAGGCTTTTCGCGAGCTGGCCCAGCAAGCCCAAGCCGAACCCTCAAACACCCTGTAACGTATGAAAGAGAAGCTGCCACCCATCGCCAAACACTTTGCCCTCTACATGGCCCAGCAGGCCGAACGGGAGCGATCACAACGAGAAAGAAGACTTCCCGACAACCTCCCCGTGCGCCATAACGAACCGCCCATCACCGAGAAACAAAAAGAGATGACCGCTTTGGCCTATCTGCTTTCCGATGTGATCTATCAGATTATGTTTGATCTCTGCGAGCAGCTACAAATCGGAGGAACCGATCTCAGGCATGAATCCAAATATCGGTTCAATGAGCTGTTCAAAGCAGCTCAGAACTTCCGAGATAAAGCATTAAGAATCTCACGTGATGTCGCTGTGATGAAAAGTGACAGGGCATTTGACGACTTTTTCGAAGATTCGGATTGGCTGCGTGAAACGATTGAACTGCTATTCAACAGAGCTTTGGCCACAGAGGATGCCAAGGTACGGATCCATGCCCTGCTATTCAACCTGCCACAACGCTAAAACAAAACCCCTAAAACCATGATAAACCGGAAACTCACCCTTTTGCAGTACCTCCCCATGCTCCTTTGCACGGGGTTGCTGTTTCTTCTGGCATTCTTTGCCTGCAACGAAGCCAAGCACCGTCCCGGGAAGATCCTCTTTGATCGGGTCCCCTTTGTCTATGCCACCATCAACGGCCAACGCGAGCTCTTTCTTATCGACACCGGGGCCTCGGTCTCGATGCTCGACAAAACGTTCTGTGACGACGCCGGCATCTATTACGCCGACTCCGAGGTGGAGATCATCGGCGTGAACGGCGCATCCATCCCGCAGAAGTTGACCGGCCGCATCCCCTTTCAGTTAGACAGCATCCCCTACTCTGCGCGCTTCTCGGTGCAGGACATGACCTCCCTACGACGGGCCGCCGGCCGAAACATCAAAGGGCTGATCGGATCGGATGTCCTCTCTGCATACCACATCAGCATCGATTTCAAAAACTACGAATTGGTATGGGAGTAAACCTCATGCTGCAAAACGACCTGCGAGCAATCACCGAAGCCATCGACCAGACCACCGGCATTGGCTACGTGGAGCTGATAGCCAAACGGCGCTCCTCCACCCTGCAGACGTTGGCCAAAACTGCCGTATGCCATTTTCTGCACGAACGGGGCTATCCCTGCGCCCTTATCGCTCAGGCCCTGAATCGAAGCCGCTATTTGGTCCCCTACCTGCTGCGCAAGCATGAAGATATGATGTTTTCGGACCTGTTTTATCAACGTCTCATTGACCAGATCAACCACCAATTAACCAAGCAATAGCCATGAAAAAACTGATCAACTTGCTCTTTGGGCACAAATACTACCTGAACATTATCAATGACGGGGAGTGTGACTACATCTGTTCAACCATCTTTCCCACACTTACGGCTGCGCGCCAACACCGCCAGTCCCTCTCTGGAAACAGAAGCGTCGAATATGTGGGACGCATCACATTTCGGACCCGCCGCAGACTACAGCCTCGAACGGTGAATTAACAGATGCACCGCTGCCCGCTACCGTACCGTTATCTTTAGTGCCGATGAGCAAGAGCAAAAACCTTTACATAGAGGCCGATTGCGCAGACAACAGCATTACGTTGTCTCCCGATCTGTGCCACGAGCTACAGATCGACGCCCACACGCCAGCCCGGATTCTGATCTTCCGTTACAAGGGGAGCCGCCTCTTTGGGCTGAAACGGGTCTCCACCAAGTTTGCCCGACGGACGGAATGTGGCCTTGTCTGCTACAACGCTCGTTTGGACAGCTACGGATTTATCAGCCTAATCCCCACGGTCAATATGATGTTTTATGTCATGGGAATTGACACCCCGACCGGCCGTTTTGCCGTCACCAAACAGCACCGTGCCGGATCCACGCTCTACCGCATCGAACCGATCAATATCCAAACCGATGGCATTTGAACTCAGATATGAGGGGCTCAGCAATGTCCCCAGTGATTACGCCTGCCAGGAGGGTGACTCCGCCGCACTGATCGATCTCTCAATCGAAAATGGGGAGCTCCGTCCCTTTGTGCACCCCAAAAAGATCATGGATATTCAGGGGCGATTGGTATGTGTGCACCGGGGATCGGGCTATGAGAACTACCTGAGCCTCGACAACGGAACCCTCTACTGGCAAACAAAAGAGGAGACCGCAATGGGCGAGCGCCACCCCATCACGGAGGGGGTATCCACCCTCACCAAAATTGAGGTGTTGGGCAACACCCTGATTCTGCTGTCGGATCATCCGTTGCTCTACGTCCTGCTCAAAGAGGGGCAATACAAGGTGTTGGGTGAGCAACCGCCACTGTTAGATATTCAGTTTCATACCCGCTTCCGTCAATTCGAATGGGACGAAAACAACAACCCCATCACCCCGCAAGAGATACGCGACAGGCCGAGCGGAAGCTCCTCCGTCGTTCGGAGCACGTTAGAGATTGAGCTGCCGTGTGATCTGCCAACCGACAAAAGCACCTCATTGGATGCAGAGCAGCAGAACAAGGTGACCCAATATGTCATGGCTGGGATCAATCCCGCATTGGCCGCCTACCGCAAAGCTGGCTATTACTGTTTCCCGGCCTTTATCCGTTATGCGCTCCGGCTGTACGACGGCTCTCTCACCCGCCATTCCGCCCCCATTCTACTGTTCTGCCACTCTTTAAACTGGGGAAGCAGCCCCAATGTGGACCCCGCGGAGGGCCTCAGCGAATATGACAATATCGTGTCGTGTTATCTGACCGCAGCCAACAAAGCACGACTCACCATCAATGGCTATTCCATCCTGATGCACTGGCCGGGATTCAACTCCGATTGGAGCGATGTGGTCCAGAGCGTCGATTTCTTTATGAGCGCTCCGATCTACACCTACATGCAGAGCGATGCCATCGAACACACCACCTTAATCCCTTCAACCAACCGCGTATATATCGATCTGCCCACCAAAGATCGCAAAGCGGTCGATGAGGAGATCTACACCTGCGGCCAGTTTTACAAAGTCTATTCGATCCCCTCATCGGGCAAGTTCTCCGACTTCGGAGAGGACTTCGAGGTCACCTCACCCAAAGAGATCGGCATGACAGACCAAGAGGAGGATATCCCCTTTAACGAATATTTCGCTGAAAGCGTCCTCTCGACCATCGAGCAGCAGGAGCTGATGGAGGATGAGTACCGGAGTCACCACCGCCTCTCCTCCGAGGTAAGCTACCTCTACAACGCCCGGCTCCACATAGCCAATGTAACACAGACGCTTTTTGAGGGTTTCAGCTGGGGGCAAATGACGGCCGGCCGGCACCACTTTCCGCAAGACCAATACTGGAGTGTCACCTCGCTGTATATCGACGTTTACCTCAAGACTACTGAAAAGCAGGCTCACATCCGATACTCCTGCCAAGAGGAGATCGCTCTGCGCCCCGACATCCAGTTCCTCTATTATCCCGATTCGAGAGCCTACCGCATGATCATCACGCTGCAAAAGGCCGAAGATGCAGGGACAGCACAATACTATGCGGCCACCCTCGATCTGGAGGAGCACACCACGCTGAATGGCGCCTACTATTACGAGCCGCTCTACTATACGATAGCGTCGAAGCTCAAACCGACAACCACCATTCCAGAGCCACCCACGGCCGATGAGCTGACCAGCACAACCCCCAATCAGCTGTTTGTGTCGGAGTCCTCGAATCCTTTCCTGTTTCGGGCAGGCCAAATATACACCATCGGCTCCTCAGAGATCTTAGCCATAGCCTCCGCCACCAAAGCCCTCTCGGAGGGTCAGTTTGGACAATTTCCGCTCTATGTCTTTTCTAAAGAGGGAATATGGGCCATGGAGGTGAGCCAGACCGGCTCCTACTCCTCCCGACAGACCATCGCCCGGGATGTGTGCAACAACGCCAAATCCATCCTCCAAACCGATGGGGCTGTGCTCTTCACCTCCGACAAAGGGGTGATGATTATCGAAGGGAGCAACGTTAGATGTATCTCCGAGGGGCTGCATGGGCCCGTGTTCGATCCGCAAAAGCTGTTCGCCATAGACGAAATAGCGCAGGCGACTGGATCCCAACCGCTCTTTGAGGCCTTGAAGGCCTGTGTCCCCTTTCGCAGTTACATCGCCTCGGCACAGATGGCCTACGACTACCCCAACTCCCGGATTCTGATCTTCAATACCGAGTATCCCTACGCCTATCTCTTCAACCTGCTGTCCGGTCTCTGGTCCATGATCACCTCAGACTACACCTCTATGGTCAATGATTTTCCCAGAACCTACCTGACCAATCGTGCCGGTGAGGTGGCAGATCTCTCTGCGGTGATCTCTGACGATGATCTGACCGAAGTCCAGGGATTGGTGATCACCCGCCCCCTGAAATTCGGGGCCCCAGACACCCTCAAAACCATCCATACGGTGATCCATCGAGGAAACTTCAACCCGCACCACATCAGCACGGTGATTTACGCCTCACGGGATGGGGTACATTATGCTCCGATCAAGTCGGGTCTCGGGGCCTTCTTACGCTATCTGCATGGTTCGCCGTATAAATTTTTCCGACTGCTCTTCGTCATCGAGATGAAACGCAAAGAGGCCTTAACGCTCACCACCTTGGAGGCTACAGAGAAGTTTACCAATAAACTGCGATAAGCGAAGCATAGCACACCTCATTGTAAGTGACGTACAACGAGGAACCGGACTTTTGCAAACTGATGATAGCAGGGCACAAGAAAAGTATCAAACAATATGACTCTACGCAGCGACATAAAAAAGCCACCCCGAAAGGTGGCTGATCCATCGTAATAATGAAATCTGTCAAACAACACTACAAAGCGATGGATGATAAAGCTTGACAAATACTATGTATTCCACGTACGATTTTATCCTGTTGTGCTGGGCGTGGGTTGCTACGTCCTGTTGCATAGTGCCCCAATTGCCGTTCGTTTATTCCAGTAAATTTGGATAATGCAGACCGGGTAATTATTCCCTCGGTTGCATGTAATAAAGCTCTTGTATTTAGATTAAAACAGAGTTGATAGTCTCCTCGAAACGCTTCTGGCACGTTTTCACCATCTTCTTGCATGCCCTTTAAATGCATGGCTAAGGCCGTGCGAAAAGATTCTTTAACTCCTTCAAGTGTAGCGTGTGTAGCAACACATCCTGGAACCAAATCACAACATGCTCCGTAATTATCCGCCCAAGTTACTAATACATTGACTTGTACCATAGTTTTATTTTTTAGCAGGATGGATTATTTCCACCCTGCTTGTTTGAAAATACTGTGCAACAAAAATTGATCTAAAGTATCACTCTCTTTACCATTTACAGTAACTCGCCCCTTTTTTATAGGGTGCTTGAATTGCCTGTGACTACCTTTCTGGGATACTTTTCCCTATTAGATTTGTTTTGTTACTTGACATTAAAAAATAGTAAAAATACTATTATTATCAAATAAATAATACTTTTTTTACTATCTTTTTTTCAAATGCGAATCCTTATAAATTGCTTTTCATGATGGGCACATTTGCAAATATCAATGTGAACATTTGCAATTCACGCCAGTAAACAATAAGACTATCAGATCAATATCAAAAGCGACCACTGAAAAACATTTGCAACCCAAACGGACAACATTTGCAGAGAAGATCATCCACACCGGGATTTTATCGTTGTAAACTGTTGCTTGTGCAATCGTTCCCGTACATCAACAGCTTTACGCCAAACAGCTGAATACTATCTGCTTAGCAACTAAAGTGGACAAAAATAGATTCCGATCGAACGATAAAGCCGCTTCTTAAAAAGCGCAAATCGCCACACACCCACCTGATAGACAAGCTCTTAAAACGGATGCAATCGGCGCCGGATTGGCTTGATGCGCTTCTCCAAACAGGCCTTGATGTTGGCGCTCTCCCCCTCGGCCCATTGCAGGTAGGCTTTTGCCTCATTGGGGTGCGAGATGACAAACCACTCCCCCAACACGGCTGCCACAATAAAATTGTGAATCGAGGAGCTTAACGCCGGGACAAACGCCTGATTGTAGTTGTCCGGCATCAGCAGCTGTAAGGTGATTGCATGCTCCTCGGAGGGCATCAACACATCGTCTTCGGCCGGCAGCTCGATCGGCTCTGCGGGGTGAGGCCTGCGGTGTCTGGGGGGATGATGCTCCCGCAAGATGCGCTCCCGGGTGATCTCCTCCAAGTAGGGAGCCAGCTTGGTCTGAACCACAGCCAAAGCAGACTCCACAGAGCGCATGATCTGTCCCATCTCGGGTTCGTCACCACTGAGCTGGGACCACGAGATTTGCGCTTGGTTATCGGCCGTCTCCCGGCTCCGGCCGGTCAAAAAGGCTTTGTTACGGATATCGTACAGAATCTCCGAAAGGTAAAGGGTTATCAATAGTGATTTCATAAGAATTAGGGTTGTTGCTGCGCTGGGGCCTCATACTGCGGAGCCACACGCGTATATAACTTTACGGATACCGCCTCTAACGACGCTGCAGCCTTCTTGGCGTACAGCTCCGCGGGAACTCCACACAGGGCGAGCCACAGCGACAGGATGAAGTCCACCACAAAGGAGTTCACCTCCTTTTGCAGGGAGTCCAACAGTGCCGCAGCAAAATTACTCGGCATCTCGAGCGTAAATGTGGTGCGAGCATCCTCTACGGCTGTTGCAGATAAAAAGGGCTTGAAGAGGGTCACCAAGCTGTTCAACGCATCGTCATAGTAGTTCTGCAGCAGCTCATCGTTATAGCTTGTTGTCGCTATCACGGCATAAGACATCATCTCTTGATCGCTCTTCGTCTTGCTGCCTATGTACGAGGTAATCTTGTTTACCTGCTCGAAGGTCTGGGTGCGGTCCAATGTAATCTCAATGGTCATAACTACTCTTTTTTCGACAGCTCCAACAGCTGCTGCTCAATACTCTTATCTGTTTTGAGGCTCCCGCTCACATCTACACTCTGCAGGGCCGGAATCACAAATTTGGCGGTCTTGATGTAGATGTCGGCCCGATCCTTCGGATCCTCAATGCTGAGCCAGGTCTGCGTGAAGTCGGCGAAGTTGCCCACCACAAACCCCTCCATCATCTTTCGAAGCTCACCGGTTGTTTTGTTGGGGGTCCCGGCCTTGCGTCCCCCCGTCTTGAAACCACGTGCCATGTAAATTAACATTTGTACATCCGACGTAAAGCTAACCCCCTATTTTCGAGAGCAAAGGACAAACATTAAATCACATCATATGTTAGGGACACAGATAGCGGGCATGGGGATGCAGGCTTTAGGCAGCGTCATCGGAGGAGCAGCCCAGGCCCGGGCGGCACGCAAGCAACGTGATATCATCAACACGCAGAAGAAAGATAACGAGGCGTGGTACAACCGGAACTATTACGAAGACTCGACGCAGCGCTCCGACGCACAGCGGGCCATGCAGATGGCGCGTGACGCCATGAAAAGCCGCTACAACCAGGCCCAGGCCTCGGGTGTGGTCACGGGAGCCACCGATGAGAGCATCGCCGCACAGAAGGCCGCAACCAATCAGGTGGTATCCTCAGCAGCCAGCAGCATCGCCGCAACGGGCGACTCGCGCAAAGACTCTATCGACCAGCAGTATCTCAACACGAAATCCAATTTGGCACAGCAGGAGGCAGCTACCTGGCAGCAACAGGGCGCCGCTATCGCCCAAGCCGCCCAGGGTGTGGGGAATGCCGGTGCGAAAATGTTCGACATGTAATACACTGAACCTATGGCAACCAAAGACGATATCCTCAAGGCCCGCCCCCAGGCTCAGCAGCCGCTGCAGGCCGCTGCTACCGAAGCCGCAACACAACAGCCTCAGCCGCCTGCTGCAAGCAATACCGGGGAGCAACCCGCCCCTTCCCCCCAGCCGTCAGTGGCAGCTCCAGCTGCCACCCCTTCCGCGCAGCCCCCTGCCGGGGAGGCCACCGCTCAGCCCCAGCAGACGGGCATCGCTGCGGGCAAGACATTGCAAAGTGGCACGGACACAGCCCAGGCGCATCTGAACGACGCCTACACACAGGTGAGGCAGGACAACGAGAAGGAGAGCAAGGAGCGAGCGGTGACAAAGCAGAAGGAGGCGGAAGATCGTGAGCAAAAACGCTATCGAACAAAAGCTATTCTTGCAGCATTGGGGGATGGCATCTCCTCCTTGGCCAACCTCTACTACACCACCCGTGGGGCACAGGGGATGCGACAACCGGCCGCCTCGTTGAGTGAGGTCACCCGAAGACGGCTTGACGAGGCCCAGAGGCGCAAGGAGAAGATGGAGGATGAGTACCGGGCAGCCTTGATTCGGGCGGGGTTTGCAGAGCGGGCCGAGGCGTTCCAGGAGAGACAACGCCAGGCCAATAATGCCGATGCCGCCGCTCGGGCCGCTGAGCAGCGAGCCGCCGATAAGGAGGCGCGCGAGCAACAGCACCAGTGGGATGTAGAGGCCGCCCAGGAGAACAGACGGTTCGCCCAGGAGGAGAACGAGCGGGAGCGCGCAGCAAGGCGGGAGTCACAGGAGCGGCAGATGGCCCACCAGCAAGCCTTGGCCTACAGGAGCAGCGCTGGCAGCCGTGGGGACTCTCGCAGCGACTTCCCGGGGCAGCTCTCCGAGCAGGAGAATGCGCTCTACGACCTGGCCGTGAATTATGGCTATGCCCCCGCTGAGGGAGAGATGTACACGCTCAAGACGGCCAAGAACACCAGTACGAAAAATGGGGTGACCTCCTCCGACCTCACCGAAACCCAGGTTCCCTACTACCGCAATGAGATCTCCCCCAGTGAACAGCAGCGGGTACTCCGCATCGGCAGCACCATCCAGCAGCTGCTCAACATGGGGTGGAGTAAAAAAGATATCGAAGCTGCAAAAGCGGATATCGAAAAGGGATTATCCGCACGGGAGATCGACAGGAACACTTACCGATTCATCCCTTATGACTTGCCCGACCTGGCCAAGGAGAGGAAGTACGAACAGTACGATATGGATGACAATAATTTCGAACAGTACCAGGTAACAAAATAGCCATGCCAATATATACCACCTCTTACGGGAAGAGATACAACATTCCCTCCGATATTGCCGCTCAATTCGAAAAGGACTTTCCCGATGCCCGGATACGTTACGAAGCCTCGGGTGAGGAGTACGATATCCCCCTATATAAACGGGATGGCTTTATCAAGGCCTTTCCGAATGCGAAAACTGTGGACCGCATGTCCACTCCCCCAAAAGAGGATGCACAGCCCGAATATAGCGGTCCGGGGGGATATTTTGCACCTACAACCCGGCATGAGCCAAACCCGAGTGCCTTGATCGCAGAAGAGGTGGAGCGACAACAACGCGAGGCAGGCATCAACCCTAACTCCGCAGAGGCGATCAGCCAGCGATTCGATGCTATGATAGAGGCTTTGCCCACCAGTGCAACGAAAAAGTACGACGACCAGGTACTCCGGGAGGATTATCGCCGCAGAGAGGAGCAATACAACAAGACGCATCGGTTGGGCATGATGCAAGCTCAAAATCCAGAAGGTTATGCGCCCTACCCTCAGAGGCGAGATGATGAAAAGACGAACTCCCGATTTATGCCTTTGGCCAATGTAGGCGATGAGACATCGGCCGTATGGATGATTCCCCAACCCGAGGGTTATCCAGCCCCCAGCCCTGAGGCTCAACGAATCTGGGAGCGCCGCATCAATGAGGCAAAGGCTCAATCTCAATTTGAGAGCGGTGTAAGAGGACAACTTTGGGAGATAACCAAAACGCTGGATGAGCAGGACCGCAAAAATGACGAAGAGGTTAGACAATGGCGAGAGGAGAGCCATAAAAGGGCGTTAGACGGACTGGGTGCCTTACCTATACCGCCCAGCACTCCAGAAGAGTCTCGCAGCTATTCAAACCTGAAAACAGCACAGGGTTTACTCGATGAGGCTGTAAAAGTTATCGAGCAGGCAGACCGCAACACCCACGGCGCTACAGGTGTCGGAAACGCATTGCGAGGAATCAAAGATGGCCTTTTCGACCCTCATACCTGGGATTTGGGAATAGGCGAATTAGTTGACGCTAATAATCTGAGGAGGGTAATCGCCAAAAGTGACCGCAACGAGACATTAACGGATGATGAACGCTCCCTGCTGGATGCCTTGGCCACCAATATGGCTGTCAGCAGTTTGTATGGCTCCAAGGTGGGGATGGGATACAACATCGGCAAAAGCATCGCTCAATCACTTCCCTTTATGGTTGAGTTTGCGTTAAACCCCATTGCGGGATCCAGCAAAACCATAGCCGGGAAAATAGCGCGTTACTGGCTGAAACATAATGCCAAAGGGAAGGCCTTAAAAAAGGCTGGTGCCAGAGTCATTGGAGATATCGCCGCTGCCACCGGCACCATGGCCACCTCCGGTTCACTGCGGACAGCTGCCGATGCCATCACCAGAATGACCGGCAACCCACTCTATGAAATTACCCCCGAGGGTAAAGCCGTTTATGCGGGTCACGAGCAGGGCGATACCCCACTGAAGGCCATCGGCAAAAGCGCTACGGCTGGGTCTATCGAATATTACACCGAGCTGCTGGGAGGTGCTTTCGGTCCAATAGGCAGGGCTGTCGGAGGAGTTCTTGGGAAGGTCCCCGGAATGAAGAGCATTACGGGATACCTATCCCGCAGTCAGGCCGCAGAGCTGATTCGAGGGATACGGACCAGCGATTGGGCAAAATCCGTAGGGGACTTCACCTCACGGACCGGGTGGCATGGCATGGTCGAAGAGTATTCCGAGGAGGAGATCGGCAATATACTCAACTATTTCACTGTCGGGGATGTGCAAAAAAAAGATCTACTGGATCCCCAGCAGCATTTGGAGACCTTTGGATCCGTCGCTCTGATGGGGGGATTTTTCAGCGCCCTCAAGACCGCAGGATACCGTCCCGCCAGGAGCCGAGCACAAAAGCAGGTCGCCATCTTTGACCAGCAGGCGGGCGAGCTTTTAGGCGAGGAGTGGCAAAACATCAAGGCCGCCTGCGACAACAACACAGATCCCCAATCCGGAACAGCCGCATTGGCTCAAGTCCTCGAATCTTCTCAATACAATCCTGAGCAAAAGCGGGCGATCTTATCCTATTTTGCAGCCAAACAATCTTACAACGGTGTTCTGCTGGCAGACCAGAAGAGCAGCGAGGAACAGACAAAATCTCCGGAGCAGACCGCAATAGAGAATTCTTACGATGCAGGCTATAAGAGCGTAGATGGTGACCCGTCAGCCAAGCAGGCCATCAAACAGCACTTGAACCAAGTATCGGCGCCCTTCTCGGAGGAGCGTTTGCAGGAGTTGCATGCGGTCAAAAACCCCATGCAGTACATCTCGGAACATCCGCAGGAGGCTCCTCAACTCTTGGAATGGTTCAAAGCCAACAGCACATACACCGGCATGATCGAAGCGGTCCAGGATCAAATCCAACAAAAGATCAAGGAGTCGGACGATGCCGTAGATAGCCGTACCCATACCGACGGAAACCTCTACACGGTCATCCTCAAAGGAGACAACGCAGCACAAGGATATATCACACAAGGAGATGTCACATTCAACCCGGACGGCTCGGTCAACAAGACCAAATCCAATGATCGGGTAACGGTACGCTATGCCGACGGACACTCCGAGATGCTCTCCATTGACGACTTAGGCCGCTTGGTGGAGACCAACAATGCGCAGGAGCTCAAAGCGCAGAATGCCGATGCCATTTGGGAGGAAGAGAGTCGCCGTGCGGCCGCTGAGATAGACGGTACCACGGGACCCTCCCAAGGCGACCCGATCACCCTGAAAGATGGGCGTCGGGGTATCTTTTACGCCGATACGGGGGATGGCAACTTCTTGGTGCAGTTAGAAGATGGCTCGGTGATTCCGGCGCCGCAAACCGCTGTGACTCTCCTCAACAGGCAGCCATCGCAGCAGCAGCCCACACCACAGCCAGCACAAACCACCCCGCAGCAGGCTGCCCCGCAGAGTGCCTCCACCTCCACCGCTGAGCAGACCATGACACCATCTCCGGCTCAGGAGCCGCAAAATGGCGTTGACGACCGGATCGGTCGCTCCCTAAACAAAGAGGAGGCCGACGATCTTATCGCCGAAATGGAGAACAGAGCTGAACCCGCTCCAGAGTTAGAGCTCACGCCCGAAAACTGGACTGCCGAATTCGGCAAAGATGGCATGGTGGACACCCCTATCGGAAAGGTTAAGATGGGTGAAAACCAGTATCAAAAACTGGTGCGCAATAAACGGGAAAACTATTTCGGGATGATCAAACCTACTCTGGAGAGTCCCGATATAGTTGTAGAGAAGGTCGCTCCTGCAGACAACGCAGAACGTGATACAAAGCTAATCTTTGTCAAGACATTCACTAAACCGGATGGCAGCCGTGTTGTACACTTTCAATCTGTTACTGTAAAAAAAGATGGACTGGAAGTATCAATTAGCAGCCATGAGGCAGAACCCAAAGACATAAAAAAAGATATGCAGAATGCAACGATCCTACATATCTCAGAAAAAATGTCCCACGGTTCTGAAGGGTCCTTAACCGAAGCTCCCGTTGCGGAGGGACCGGACCTTGTTCCTACGTCCGACAATCTTTCTACCAACGAAGATACAACACCTTTTGCAGAAAACCAAATTCCTGCTGGTCAAAACAATACGAACACCTCCCCTGAGACTACACAACCCCCAGCGGAGGTTACCTATCCCCGGGATGAAAAGACCGGACACATTCTCTTTGATCAGATTGATGATCCTACGGTAGTCGCCGCAGCACTGCGTAATGAATTCGGGGAGCAAGCTCTGGAGGCAGCACAAACGAAGCTGCAAGATCTGCAAGGAGAGTTGGAAAAGGCAGCTTCAACAAAAGACACCTTCGAGAGGCTCTACAAGCAGCGTGACCTACAACGTGAAATTGCTAAATATCAGCAGGTAGTCTCTACGCTGACCCCTACGGAGGTGGAGCAGATCACCCCGCAGGAGATGAACCGTGCCGAGGTACAACCTGAAAACGTACAGAACGAGACAAACCGATCTGAACAACAAGGGCAAGAGACAACGAATGCAGATACCCAGACCACCAATGCCGATCAGTCTGAGGTGGACGAGAATGGACGTCCATTTGTAAAGGCTTCGGATGGAAGCACCGTATTCGGAGAGATTACGGAGGATACCGGATTGACTCCTGCTCCTATTAAATTGAGTGAAGGATATCAGGACGGTAATGGTAAAGGCTATGGACGTGCACATATAGAAGCTAATCACGGGAAACAGATCAAGAAAGCTGGATTTAGCTCAGTTGAAGATTTTGTTTCCTATGTAGCTAAAAACTACAATCGCGATAATATCCTTGTTGGAAAACGTAGAAATAATGGTCAGCCGACATTTCTTATTCAGGTTTCCGATCAGCATGACAATACCCTTTTTGTCGAGCTATCCGGTGATGAGTCCTATTGGAATGTAAACAGTGCTGGAATTTTCAGAAAAGGATACTCTAATAATAAAGAAACGGTCGCTAAGACCGAACCTCAGCAACCGATAAATGCCGTATCTGGAGACTCTTCGCTTTCCGAAAATGAGCAAAGCGGCATTTCACTTTCAGAACCCAACGGTGAGTCAACCGTTTCTACCAACGAAGATACAACAAATATTCAGGAGAACCAAGAATCAGCCTCAAAAAACACTAAAAATCAAACAAATCCTCCTACAAACAAGGCCAATACTCCCATTCTACCAAGAAAACAGACCGCTCCAAAATATGCCAAAGAGATTGCTCAATTTGGGGAGGAGGTCTCTATTGAAGATGTTGTCCTGCGCGATATTGCCTTAGGACAAAAATTCTCATGGGAGGATCACGGTAAATCCAGAGGAATTGCTTCAGAATTGGGTTTTACCGGGAAGGAGGCAGAACGCCGAAGCCGTATCAGCATGTTGCGTAATGACGGAATCACCGTTGATGATTACGTCCACGGACTGTGGCAAGAGTACGGAGAGAGATTCCGTCAAGATGATGCGCAGATCCGGGATGCAGTCCTCGATGTTCTGCAGAGAGTCTATTCGCCCAAGGCTGCCATGGAGCAACTCCGCAACCTGCATGCTCAAGAGGAGTTCTCGCAAGAGGAACAAAACATACTCACTCCCGAAGAGCAAGATGCGTTTGGGAATGCACCGGTGTCGGAATATGCATTCAGAGAGCCAGAAGCAACCACGCCGGAGGAGCAACAGATCATTGATCAGGCCAAGCAGAACGGCACATACATGAAAGCCCCCAATGGGAAACCTACGAATCTGACCGCAGCACAGTGGGTGAAGGTCCGTACCCAGGCTTTCAAAAACTGGTTCGGTGATTGGGAAAAAATCGCTAAATTAGCAAACAGTAAACATAAAGGAAATGAAAGAAATAGATCCAAACAAGCCCCTGAATACACAGATGACTTTAGACGAGTACAAGCAAGAAGTCGAAAGTTATCTCAAGAAGACATATCCGCATTCCACCGGGATAAACAAGACCTTAATGAAAACGAGAGAGAACTACTTTCAGGAGTATTTAGACGACAACTTCTCTCCGCAAGAGCTCGGGGAGGGTATGCGCAGCGGACTCTTATAGATCCTCAACAAAACATACCAGTACAAATTTTAGAAGATGTCGATGGACAACTGTTCCATGATATTTTTGAAATCGTCAGAAACTATCTGAAAAACGGTGAGCTGGTCGATCTACATGAAAACTACGACAATGCCACCTGCTACCTGGCTGCCGATGGATTAAGTGGTTTTGCCGTAGAAGATAACGGCAACTTAGTTTCCGTTTTCAATCTTAATCCAAATGTAAGTTTTCTTAAAACCATCAAAGATTATGTAACGAAGTGTGGAGCTACCCATTTGGATGGTTATAACTCTCCGAAACAACCTTTAGCCAAAATCTACCAAAAGACTTTAGGCTGGAAGGTTGCCTCGTTGATGGATTATAACATGGAATTTGATCACGATGATATTGCAGCCAATCACGATGCCCCACAGGTTGCCTTCATGGTGAACAGTTCTCAAGATGTTGAAACAAAATCATTTGACAAAGACTCTTACGATGAGGCAGAAGCGTATCAGCAAGAGCAGGTCAAGGCCATATTTAAAAACTGCTCGAAGGTCATCGATGAAAATGGGGAGCCATTAGCGGTACATCCGGTTCCCTCTTCTACCAACACTACGGACGAAGGGTCCGGAAACGATCAGCAAACAGGTCTCTATTTTGAAACGGGAGGAAATGAAGCTGGTGATCGTTTCCGGCAAGCCTATTTCTTAAATATCAGAGACCCAAAATATTCTTCGACCCAAGGAGATATCTCCAACACCTCCCATGATGGGGCCATCCTTCAATCTCAACAACCGGGTGAAACACCTTTGGCGACGACGTATGCAGTTGTCCAGGCTGATCAAATTCGGCCAACAACAGACCTTAACGAAGAACGCTCTTCTGAGAACCCAGACACACGTTATCGCAACATAGATGAAGTAAACGACCAATTCAATGCAGAGCTGCAACAGCAGATAGAAGGATCACTGCCCCAAGGCCATATTTACCGGTTAGGCCACCCCAGCGAAGCCCTGCAAGCTGCCGGCATCCCAAATCTGCCCATAGAATTGGCTGCAAGTCGTTTGTCTGACAAATCCATGCAGGCAAATCACCCGTTTGAACTATCCGAAATTGAAAATCTACCTGAGGCTATTCAGCAACCACTCGCTGTATTTCGTAGTGCAACACATATAGGAAGTTATGTGGTAATGACTGAAATCGAGCATCAGGGAAAAAATTATGTCGCTGCAATACAAACTCACAGACAAAAAGGCCGTCTTGAAATCAATGATATTCGGAGTATACATTATCGTCGGACCAACACTCATATGGTCAACTGGATTGACGAAGGGTTGCTTGAATATGTAGATAAACAAAAAATGGTTGAATGGCTTTCTAAACAGCGGTACAATTCCGCTGAGGTTAGAAAACTATTCAACCATGCAACAAATATAGTAAACAGTTTTGAAAATCCAACACTTACGGATGGGAAAAAAGTTGCAACCGCCGAAGAGCTGTCCGAAACTTTACATACGCCTATCCGAATCGTCAGAAATGTAAACGATATACACGACGACGAAAAAGAGGCTCTCCGCAAACGTCGTGCGTACGGTTGGTATGACATGGAGACTGGCGAGGTGGTTATTGTACTCCCCAACTGCCGGGATGAAGCCGAGGTACAAGCGACCATCTTACACGAAGTTGTGGGACACAAAGGATTACGAGAACTTGTCGGAGAGGAAAAATATAACGACCTGTTGAGGCGAGTTTGGTCCTCTTTGGATCCTGCCACCAAAGCCAAAAAGCAGAAACAATACGGACATCCGTTGATTGCTGCAGATGAATACCTGGCCTCTTTGGCTGAGGAAAATGTTGAACCGAACGTATTAAAACGGATCTTGGCCCAGGTGCGCAATTGGTTGCGTGAGGTATTGGGGATGGATATCAAATTGTCCGACAACGATCTCAGATACCTGCTGTGGCGTTCTAAACACAACCTGCAGAACAAACAGAACATTTTTGAAAGAGCTGAAACCGCTGCTAAAGATGCCGAACTACGATACCGATTAGGGATCAACAACCGAGCGCAGGCCCAAACCGAAAATAGCGGTTCAACGGAATTGGATGCGGTGAATAGAAGGTTTAATGAGCAACTTGAGACACTGACAGAAAAGAATGCTCAAAGTGTAATACTGAATTTAGGCAGACCTAATACGGTCTTACAATCAGCAGGAATTGCAGATAGGCCCATTCGTCTTTATGGTAACAAAGTGATGAAAAAAATCCGTAAACACGGATTTAAAATTACTGACATTAAAAATTTACCATCAGCAATCAACAACCCTATTGCAGTGTTTAACAATTACGGCAATAAAGAAAATCGTGCCGTATTTACAGAACTTGCGACTTCTCAAGGTAATGTACTTGTAACAATAGAATGGGGTAAAGGGACTGACGCTGAACTAAATATTGTCACCTCAGTTTTTGGCAAAGGGAACAGTAACATTATTGATTGGATAAACAGTGGATACACCACATATATAAACAAAGAAAAAGCTCTCAACTATCTACGCATTTCCGCACTAATCGCGGAGGCACAAGATAATCAAGAGCTATCTCTTGCCACAAATATAATCAAAAACTTTGAAAATCCGACACTTCCGTCCGAAGAAAATATAAGATTCCGCGAACAAGATACCCCAAGTGACCTGCCGACCTCTCAAGTCGCCTCTTCGCAGGAGAAGCTGCGGGAAGAGCTGAAGCACCTGCGCACCCTGCGCAAGGGGTTGGATAGCGAGGTGATGCAATACCGCAAACGAGGGGCACAGAACGAGAGCAGCTCCACCCGGCAGCTCAAAGATATCATTGCCCGGTACAACCGCTCACAGCGTCAGATTCGTGAATATGTGAACGACATTTTGGATGCGCAGGCGGCGACCACCCTTGGCAAACGCGAGATCAACACCCTACTCTCCGCCTTGGTGCGTGCCACAGACCCACAAAAGGCCGAGGAGGCGGTACACCGCATCTTGGACACGGTGACCACAGCACGCCTGCGGGCCGAGACTGCACGCACCGAGAAGCTCTACAACACAAAGATTCAGGGGGAGACGCCCCAGGGGGTGCCCGAGGCCAAGGGGGTCGATGACAACACGCGGGTGATGATCGAGTATTTCCGGGCGCACAAAGAGGAGAACATCAACGAGTCGGAGGAGGCGCTACGCACCAAAGAGGCCACCGAGGGGCTCACCCCCGCCGAGCAGATGCACATGGATGCAATCTACCTGATCCGGCTCTACCAGCAGGCGACCGAGGTGGGCCATGACTACATGGCGGCATCGGCCCAGATGGAGCAATTGGAGCAGCAGATCGACACGCTGAGCAAAGAGGTGTGGCACCTGCAGCGAGCCAAGGCCACCGGCGGGGAGGCCCGGCGCAAGCGCACCATTGAGCAGAAGCAACAGACCATGGTGCAGAAGGGGCACCTGCTGGAGGCCACCCGTTGGCAGCTGCAGGAGCTCAAGCAGAACTACTTGGAGCAGCTCCAGGGGTTCAACGACATTCTGCAGGAGGTGATCCTCAACGGCCGCTCCGCCTACTTGGATTGGGTGCACAGGCAGCAGGACCGCCAGCGGGAGATTCTGCAAGGTGCCTTTGCCGATGCGGGGCCGAAGGCGATGGCCTCCGCCCGTCAGTATGGCGGCTGGAAGCCCCAAGGCCCGCTCCACAAGAGCGTGCTTGCCATGCGGGACTTCTTCACGGCGCCGCTGCTCTCCTTAGACTACCTGATTCGTAAGCACACCCAGAGTGCCCCGAATGGTGAAGGGCATCTGTACAACCAATTCATCCGCGGGGAGGGCGGCTACATGGAGGCCTCGAACCATTACTTTGAGCGGACACGCGAGATCACCGACGCCTTAGGAGAGGCGGCACAGCGCTACATGGGCATCTCCGGCAAGAATATGGGGCAACGATGGCTCCGAGCCCAAGCTCAGGCACGCCGCAGCCCCCTCACCTTCTCTCTGCAGCTCAACGACGGCAGCCAACCGCAGGTGATCTCCGCCACGCAGGCGCTCTACCTGCGGGCCTTGGAGAAGCAGACGGACGGGCAGGTCAAGCTGCGCGCCATGGGCATCTCCGAGGAGGTGATGGAGCAGATCAGCCAAACCCTGCAACAGGAGGCGCCCGAGATGGTTGCCTTAGCCGACTGGGTACAGGAGCAGCTGCTGCCCTCCCTCCGGGAGAGCTACAACGCCACCCACCTGCGGCTGTTCGGCACCCAGATGCGCGAGGTGGCCCACTACTTCCCGATCAGCATCAACAAGAGGGAGATCTACCGGGAGAACGACGGCACCGAACACGAGCAGACCTTGCCCACCACGACCACCGGAAGCATCATCTCCCGCAAGCCCAACACCACAGCCATCGACTGGAACATGGACTTCTTCGAGGTGCTCGACCGCCACATCCAGCAGATGGAGCACTGGAACGCCTACTCCGAGGTGGTGCAGAACATGAACAGGCTCACCAGCAACACCCTCTTCAAGAAGAGCTTGGAATACAAGAACCCCGGCGAGGCGCGCAAGTTTATGGATGCGGCACGGGTGGCGGCCGAGCAGTACCGCATCCAGGTGTTAGACCACGAGAGCGTCATTGTCAAGCTGAGCCAGGCGGCGGCCTCCTCGAAGATCAACTTCCGGGTGTGGACAGCCATCAAGCAGATAGCCTCCTCCCCGGCCTTTGTGGCGTACAGTGCCGATCCGCAGTTCTGGGCCACGCTGAGCAAGCATGTAGCCACCCTTCCGGCGACGCTGCTGGGCAGGGGGGATTACAGCTGGGCCAAAGCGAACCTGCCCGACTTCCGGCGACGTGTGCAGGGAGGCACCGCCGGGAATGACGCCTTGGAGCGGGAGAGCTTCAGCGTCGTGCGGAAGCTCTCAAAGGATCCCCGCAGCCCCCTCTCCTACGGGATGTGGGCCAACGCGCACATGGATGCGGTGGTCTGCGCCATGGGGGCCAAGGCGGTCTATGAGTATCAGCTCAGCCGCCACAAACGGCGGGGGCTCTCCGAGAGCGAAGCGCAGCGGGCAGCCCGCAGAGACGCTGAGCTCTCGTACAACCTCTCCCAGCAATCCGCCTTAGGGGTGAACCTCTCACCCATGCAGCGCAGCCGGAACTTCTTCAGCGTGATCTTCTCCACATTCCAGAATGCGCAGTTCCTCTACGGACGGCAGCTCGGAGATGCCCTACGGGAGCTGACCCGCAGCACAGAGTTAGAGACCGAGGCGCTCTACCAGCGCTACCGCACACGGGGCATGGAGAGCGCACAGGCCCGACGGGCAGCCCTCAAGGATGTGTCAATAGCCAAGCGCACCTCCGTGGTCAGAATCCTGACCTACGGCTGGGGCTTGCAGCTGCTGTGGGTGGCCATGTCGAACGCCCTGCCCTACATCTTCGGCGGGGATGACGACGACAAAAATCTGTGGGTGGAGTCGGCCAAAAATCCGGCGGTATGGATTGGGCCTCTGCAAGGGCTCTTTGGTGGGGGCAACCTGACCTCCATCGCCGAGGGGTACCCCTTCGATGGGCCGATGCTGTTCGAGGATATCAGCCGTTTCTGGCGTAACTACGGGGAGGCAGCCCAGAGCCAGGGCATATTCAGCTGGGAGACGGCAGGAGTCACCTTGGATCTGCTCACGGAGTTCTCCCTCTCCCAGAATAGCGAGACCTTCATGAACCTGTACAACGGCGTCCAGGCCTTCATCGATGGGCACTCCACGGCGGGGCTCCTGCAGCTGATCAACGCTCCCCGGTCGCAGATCAAAAAGATCCTGATGCAAAGAGGCGAACACGAGTCCCTGATGCAGTATGCCGAACGGATCAACAACCTGCAGGAGCTGTTCCGGGCCATGGATCGCTCTGCGCAGGGTGCCCGGGGCACCTCTCAGCCGCTCTACGAGGAGTTGGAGCAAGCAAATTAACATATAAACAGAACCAACCGATTCTGCATCACACTTTTGTAAAAAAGGTTACGCAATGGCACAACAAAGACGGATCATCCCCAAATCAAAACTGACCACCCATACCCAAATCGACTCGGTGAAGCGAGAGCAGAAACGCGGAGTGCGACTCAACTTCGACATCATCCTGCGGGCCCAACGCTGCTGGGACAACTTAGAGAAGTTTCGCAAGGATCGTGAGCGGTGCAAGCGCTACACCTATGGTGATCAGTGGGGGGATGTGATCAAATATGACGGCAAGAAGATGACCGAGGAGGAGTACATCATCTCGCAGGGCAACATCCCCCTCAAAAACAACCTGATCCGACGGTTGGTTCGCTCCGTCATGGGGGCCTACCGAGGGCAATCCAAGGAGCCGACCTGCTCGGCCCGGGACCGCTCCGAGCAGCAGCTCAGCGAGATGATGAGCATCACGCTGCAGTACAACTGGCAGCTGAACCGCATGTCGGAGATCAATAGCCGCACCTTCGAAGAGTTCCTGATCAGCGGGGCCGCCTTTCATAAGGAGAGCTTCGGGTGGCGAGACAACAAGATGGACTGCTGGACCGACATCATTAGCCCCAACCACATCTTTTTTGATGGCGCCATGCACGATGTGCGCCACTGGGACTGCTCGTTGATCGGCGAGATCCACGACATCACCTTCGGGGAGCTATGCAGCACCTTCGCCAAGTCCCAGGAGGACTACGACCAGCTGCGGCACATCTACACCAATGCCGCCAATATGGACTATCTGGAGAATTACGCCAACCAGTTCGGCCACTACCGGCTCGCGAACATCGACTTTCTCCACCCCTACGACACCACCCTCTGCCGGGTGATCGAGGTGTGGACCTGCGAGCAGAAAGCACGCCTGCGCTGCCATGACTACCTCAACGGCGACTACTACAAAGACGAGGTGAGCAACCTCGATAATATCAAGGCGGAGAACGCCTCACGCCTGCAGGATGGCCGGGCGGCAGGCATCGCCGACGACGACATCCCGCTGATCGAATACGAATGGTTTATCGACAACTACTGGTACTACCGCTACCTGACCCCCTTTGGACATATCCTGCGTGAAGGAGAGACCCCCTACGCACACGGGAGCCACCCCTACGTCATCAAGCTGTACCCCTTTATTGACGGCGAGATCCACAGCTTCGTCGGCGACGTGATCGATCAGCAACGCTACGTCAACCGGCTGATCACCCTGACCGACTGGGTGATTCGGGCCAGCGCAAAGGGGGTGCTGATGTTTCCGGAGGATCTCATCCCGGACGACATGCGCATGGAAGATATCGCCGAGGAGTGGGCCAAGTTTAACGGCGTGATCGTCTATAAGCCCAAGCCCGGCGTACCGGCACCCCAACAGATCGCCAACAACTCGACAAATGTCGGGATGAAAGATCTGTTGCAGCTGCAGATTCAACTCATGGAGGAGGTCTCCGGAGTTCACGGTCCCCTGCAAGGGAAGCAGGGCTTTAGCGGCATGTCGGCAGCCCTGTACAATCAACAGACCCAGAATGCCACCACCTCGCTGCTGGATCTGTTGGAATCCTTCGACAGCTTCATCATTGATGGGGCCTACAAAAAGGTGAAAAACATTCAACAGTTCTACACCCAAAAGCGTTACATCAACATTGCAGGCCGCAAGTTGGCAGAAGCCGTCGAGTATGATCCGGAGAAGGTTCAGGACACGGAGTTTGACATGTCGATCAGCGAGAGCACCTCTTCGCCCATCTACCGCATGTTGGGCAACGACTTCCTGTTAGAGATCTGGAAGGCGGGACAGATCAGCGTCGAGCAGCTGTTGGAAAATGGCAGCTTCCCATTTGCAGATCAGCTCTTGCAGAGCATCCGGGCCCAACGCGAGCAGATGGAACAAGAACAGATGCAAACGCAGGGACAACCACCCCTCACTGGACAGCCACCACAACCCAAATAGGATTTGAGACTGAGACGTAAAAAAAAGCGACCCGCACCGAAAACGTTGGTGCGGGTCGCTTTATATATTACACACAACTGATTTTATACTAATAGTAGCTATTGTCGTATACACAGGTTGCTTGGTAATTTTATTCCTCAACAGTAAAGGATACTTATAGAATTGCTCGAAAATCACTTGCAGAAGTCAAGGATTCTTGTAAACTTTACAATGGGGTTGCGTCGACGTTTGATTAAAACATCCATGTAAGTCACTATTAAACTGAAAAAATAACAATACATTTTTTTACTTCTACCAACGTATTGTACCTATTTCGAACTGACGTTAAAACAATAAAAATGAATTCATATACTATCCCTAGATTACCTCTAAATTTTGATGTCGAATCAAAGGACATATTAAAGCAATTAACCAAATCACATAGGAGACTTGCAGAATTAAAAGGAGTGGCGCAAACTATTCCTAATGAACGTATTCTCATAAGTACATTAACACTGCAAGAAGCTAAAGATAGTTCAGAAGTTGAAAATATCGTCACTACACAAGACGATCTATATAAAGCTGGACTTAATTTTAGACAGAACATCATCAATGTGTCAACAAAAGAAGTCCTTGCCTATCGAGAAGCTATTGAAAAAGGTTTTACGTTAGTACGAGACAATAAATTACTAACAAATAATGTAATTAAGCAAGTTCAAGCTGTATTAGAACAAAATAGTGCCGGTTTCAGAACAGTTCCAGGCACAAAACTTAAACGCAATGATGGAGAAGTTGTATATACTCCTCCTCAAGATAGCCAACAAATTATACTTTACATGGAGAATTTGGAAAGGTTTATCAATGATGAAAGCATAAGCGATTTGGATCCTCTGATCAAAATGGCTGTCATTCATCACCAGTTTGAAAGTATCCATCCTTTCTACGACGGAAATGGAAGAACTGGAAGAATTATAAATGTATTATATTTAGTTACTTCAGGTTTGTTAGATCTACCAATACTGTATTTAAGTAGATATATAACTCATAATAAAGCAGAGTACTACCATTTAATTCAGGCTATACGTGACAAAGGCGAAGATAACGTCGCAGAATGGGAAAAGTGGATACTTTTTATCCTCAAAGGCATTGAAGAAACTGCCTTAGAAACAATACGACTTGTAAAAGGGATTTCAAATTTGATGAATCAATATAAAAATATCTTAAAACCGATTTTTGACAAACAATATAGACATGAGCTTTTGAATAACCTCTTCTTTCATCCATATACAAAAATCGAATATATGGAAAGAGATATGATGGTAGAACGTCGTACTGCTTCTAAATATTTGGATAAAATAGTAAAAGCAGGACTATTGCACAAAGAAAAAATTGGAAACGTCAATTATTATATTAACATTGGTCTTATTAACCTGTTTATAAATCATTCTGAGATAGTTACAGACGCACCAACAATTGAATCAATAAATAGCTAAGTCTGTACATAAATTGCCTTTTTAATGTACATAGCACATAAAGTCTGTACATAGAATTATATTTTCATGCACATAGATATTGGATGTGTACACAACATTCATCATATATGCACTCATGTTCAACCTCGACCTGCCTATCTATCCTGTCCATCGTCCCAGACCGTGCTAGCTTTGTGCAAAATTCATTTATAACAAGCTAATGAATTGATTGTCAGTATAGACAATTTATCAATGCCTCACATAAATTTATGTAATTGAATACTAATACAATAAGCAAATTTCATTATTTGTATTACTGGAGGTTTGGTACTTTTGAACCTAAAGAGGTGCTTATTTTACCACGTTAATACTGTGTAAATCAACACATAAACAAGCAAAATCCAAATAAGCACATTGAAACATGTCTATTTGGCAACACATCTTCAATCACAATCAAAGGCCATATAGACTTTTAGTTTGATTTATTGTATTCTCACCTACGATATAAGCACAGCATGCAACTGGTATAACGTGGAGTTACTTTCAATTTGCAGATCAGCTCCTGCAGAGCATCCGTGCCCAACGCGAACAGATGCAACAAGAACAGATGCAAGCTCCTACCCCGCAAATGATCAAACAATAAATATTGTTTGATCATTGTGTCCTAAAATGGGATGAGCATGTACTACTACTTCAGCAAGTGAAAGACCGAGGGCGTCATTGAGGCCCCTTGATAAACTATGTTTCCAGGCGCGCATCGATCCGATCGAGAAGAGAGGCCCAGTCTGAGTATCATCGACGCTCAAAATGTCACACCTTCTCATCATGTGGATACAGATAGAGGGCTGGCCGGGAACAAGAAAATCAAGGAGCGAAAACAGCATGTAGTTGTTGATCTCAAAGTTTTTGTTTTCTTTGTAAAATCACACCAATTCATGGGAAAGTGAGTAACTGGAAGTCAGCAATAATTATATAAACATCAATGAAACAACTCGTAAATCTGCTATTAGGAGGCTTGCTGCTGACGTTTTCTTTAACAACTCAAGCACAGGATATTTATCACAAAGGTTGGATAGATTTCAATAAAAACGGTGTCAAGGATATTTATGAAGATCCTTCTCAGCCAGTTGAAAAGAGGGTTGAAAACCTGTTGCAACAGATGAATATCAATGAAAAGACTTGTCAGTTGGCAACGCTCTATGGGTATGGACGAGTATTGAAGGATTCTCTGCCTACAGAAAACTGGAAGAATGAAATTTGGAAAGATGGTATAGCCAATATTGACGAGATGCTCAATGGCGTTGGGGAAAAGTCAAAGTTGGTAGAGCCGATGCTATATCCCTTCAGTAATCATGCTGAGGCCATTAATAAAATTCAAAAATGGTTTGTAGAAGAGACCAGACTGGGTATTCCGGTAGATTTCAGCAATGAAGGCATTCACGGTCTTAATCATACCAAAGCGACCCCCTTGCCTGCCCCTATAGCAATAGGAAGCACATGGAATAAGGATCTGGTATATAGAGCAGGAGTGATCGTGGGCCAGGAGGCTAAGGCTTTGGGATACACCAATGTGTATGCTCCTATTTTGGATGTGGTTCGGGATCAAAGATGGGGTCGAACGTTAGAATGTTATGGAGAAGATCCTTACCTGGTTGCAACGTTGGGTATAGAGATGGTTGATGGAATACAGTCGCAGGGAGTTGGCTCTACACTGAAACACTTTGCTGTATATAGCATTCCTAAAGGTGGAAGAGACGGTAATTGCAGAACAGACCCGCATGTTACTCCAAGAGAGATGCATCAGATTCATTTATATCCTTTCAAGAAAGTAATCAAGCAAGCGCATCCAATGGGAGTAATGAGTAGTTATAATGACTGGGATGGTGTGCCTATATCGGCAAGCTACTATTTCCTGACTGAACTTTTGAGAGAGGAATATGGTTTCGACGGGTATGTAGTGAGCGACAGTGAGGCTGTAGAGTATGTGCATACTAAACACCGTGTGGCAGAAACATACGATGAAGCTGTGCGTCAGGTTTTGGAAGCCGGATTGAACGTCAGAACTCATTTCACTCCGCCTTCTGATTTTATTGAGCCTATCCGTCGCCTGCTGGACGAAAAGAAAATTTCTATGGCTACAATAGACAAGCGTGTGGCCGAAGTGTTGAGTGTCAAATTCCGTCTGGGACTTTTTGATCATCCTTATATTGAAAACGTTATGGAAGCCGATAAAGTCGGAGGCGTAAACCGCAATATGGATTTCGTAAAGCAGATACAGCGGGAATCACTTGTTCTGCTTAAAAATGAGGAAAATCTTTTACCCCTTGACAAAAAGAAGATAAAAAAAGTGCTTGTAACAGGGCCGCTTGCTGATGAAAGTAATTTTATGGAAAGCCGTTACGGCCCTAACAGATTAGAGAAAGTTACAGTGTTGCAAGGCTTGCGTAACTATCTCAAAGGTATTGCAGAAGTAGATTATGCCAAAGGTTGTGATGTCATAAATCAAGGATGGCCCTCTACTGAAATTCTGCCTGAGCCTCTTTCAGATACAGAAAAGTCAGACATCCGTAATGCGGTTGATAAAGCGTTGGATTGTGATGTCATTATAGCTGTATTAGGAGAGGATGAATATAGGACAGGTGAAAGCCGTTCACGTACCTCACTGGATTTGCCGGGGCGTCAGCAGGAATTACTCGAAGCATTGCATGCAACAGGAAAGCCTGTTGTGGTGGTATTGATTAACGGACAGCCGCTGACCATTAACTGGGCAGATACCCACATCCCTGCAATTCTTGAAACATGGTTCCCAAGCTGTCAGGGAGGAACAATCATAGCCGAAACACTGTTTGGAGATTATAATCCGGGGGGAAAACTGACTGTCACTTTCCCCAAATCAGTCGGTCAGATTGAATTGAACTTTCCATTCAAGCCAGGTTCGCATGGAACTCAACCTCAATCAGGGCCTAATGGGTCTGGTTCTACGCGTGTAATGGGTGAGCTATATCCATTTGGTCATGGACTTAGTTACACAAGTTTTGAATATTCTGATCTAACGGTCACTCCTCTTGAACAGAAGACCCAGGGAAATTATACCATAACTTTCAATCTCACAAATACCGGAAAACGTCAGGGGGATGAAGTCGTTCAGCTTTATGTATGCGACAAATATAGCAGTGTCGTTGCATATAATTCCGTGTTGCGTGGTTTCGAGCGTATATCATTAAATCCGGGAGAAACTAAACGAGTGACGTTTGAACTTACTCCTGAGGATTTACAATTGCTCGACCGTAATATGCAATGGACTGTAGAACCTGGTGAATTTGAATTTATGATCGGTTCATCAAGTAAAGATATTAAGTTGAGACAGACTGTCAAGGCATTGTAATAACCTAATTTCCGCAAGTAAACACAACTCTTACATTAGACGTTGGGGCTTCAAATTCCAACCAGCGTTTTTATAAACATTATTAAATATCGAAATTCATTAGTGTCCGGAGAAAAGATCCGGACTTTTTTTTAAACCAATTTAAAATTCAACAAGTTACAAGGAAATTTATTTTCCGATTACAACTTGCATGTTTACAGAATAGCTTGCAAACCAGGTTCTTGCAGACCATGAAGAAAGGCAAATTTCATTATTTGTATTGCTGGAGGTTAGGTACTTGTGAACCTAAAGAGGTGCTTATTTTACCACGTTAATAATGTGTAAATCAACAAATAAACAAGCAAAATCCAAATAAGCACATTGAAACATGTCTATTTGGCAACACATCTTCAATCACAATCAAAGTCTATATAGACTTTTAGTTTGGTTTATTGTATTCTCACCTACAATATAAGCATAGTACGCAACTGGTATAAAGTGAAGTTACTTCCCATTTGCAGATCAACTTCTACAGACCAATGTAAATAGATAAGAAAAAAAGAACAGATGCTGAACTAAATCAAAAAACGGTAAACAATAAACACGTCAGACAACATAAAGAACCAATACATATTTCACTTATAATTATTCTACTACCGCTTAATAGCACCAAATTTAATGCACATCAATTCAATCAAGGCAGGTATGATTACAACACAGAAAAATCGCAGGCGTTAAACTCTTGCTACACTTTTAACAATTCTTCAGTTTGTTTTAAGCAAATATCAAGAGTTTCAATTAATGTAGAATAGTTTTTTATTAATCGGTTCTTTGCTTTGTTATACTCTCTTTCAAGTCTTGGCATTTGCTCTAAAGATTGATTGCCTTCTATCGTCTGATTTTTAGCATCCAAAATTGTGTGCATTAATTCCTTGAGCACTTCTCTATTACTTATTTTGGCCTCATCATTTGAAAAATCCTTTTGTATATGGATGGCATTCTGAATTGCCTCTGTGAAATAAGTCGATAACAACAATGCATTTTTGTCTAATACATCAGACATCTGATCCATATCGTGTGCTATAAGGTAAAATATGCTTCGAGCCTGTGCTGTGTTAGGACGTTGTGGATTTAACGATTGTATTTGTTCGACCCGTTTATGTGACTTATCTGTAAGCTCATCCATTGCATTTGTAATAACATTTGCTATTTGTATAAAGGCAGCTATGTTCTCATCAAATGCTTCTCGATAATCTAATAATCCCAACGAATCCTCTACCGGCAGTTGCTCAACAGCTACAATTTTCTCGTCTTTCGGCTTATTGAGAGCCGCAATTGACTGTAGAAACTCATTCTTATTACGGTTCCAAACCGAAGTTTTAGGGATATCCTCATAGCTCTCGATAAATTCATCACGAAGTTCATCCAATCGTTCGGCATCACTAATCTTAGCACATAAACTTACCTGATATAACCAACCGACGGATGTAAATGACACATCGGATAAAAGTAGTGGTTTGACATTCTTATCCAAGATCCATGCAGCTCCCATCTCATTGAGACATACCTCGCTCCTACGATAATTTTCTGAAATAATAAAAAAGACGAAATCACTACTCTTAATATTATCTTTAATATACTGAGGAATACTATTCCCTGTTGGAACTCCTGTTTCAGGAGCTGAAGTATATGCAATATCACTATCTAATATGCCCAACCCAGCATTGAGAATGAATTTCTTGAACAAATCAACAACATCTTTATCATTAGATGAATGACTTATAAATATTTTGGCCATAATTATTAACTATATGAGTAACGTTATTTATTTACACAAATACAACGTATCAGCTAACGTAATTTATAAAATTAACAATTTATCGCCATAAAAACAAAATTGAGGGGGACTTATTGCCCCCTCAACAAAGCTCTTTGTTCAAGCAAAAAATAGGTTATCTCGTATTATTTCCTCACAATTAGGCTCTACACGCCCCGCGTAACGTAGCGTAGATACATCTCACGCTTTGCCACAATAACCTCCTGCGGCAACGAAACACCGCCCCGGTCAGCCGTACAGTAAAAACACTCACGCTTCACATCGCGCATCCGCACGTGTGAATCCATGTAGCCATACCGTCGCAGACGGCGCATCCCGCTGCGACGCATCACAATCAACCGATCCCGGTGATCCGGCATCACATAATACCGCTCCCCACTCTTGCGATGGGCTCGCTCCGCCAGCCGAACCGCATAACGCAGCCGCATGGATGCCCGCTGAAGAACAAAGGCCGCTAAAACCGTTTTCAATAGCTTTTTCATATCTCAGATGTTGGTTAATAATCAAATGGTGGCCACAGATACAGGACGTACCACACGTGGCTGCACTGGCTGGGCAATCTTTGGTAGGTCCATCTCACAAAAACAGATAAACAGGCCGATGGCTCTTGTCATCAAGCGGTCATCGTGCCGCCCCGAGATGGCCCCGAAGCTGCCATTCTCCTTCTTCTCGTAACACAGATATTCATCCAGACAGCCCCGCTCCCGCTCTATGTAGGCCTGCTCGCGAATCATGCGGATCAGGTGATCAATGATCATAGGCTTGGTCGAAGAGTTGGTATGGAAGCCCCATTTGCGAGGGGCCCCGCTATTGATCGCCTCCTCCGACTGCCGACGGGCATACAGATTGGGATACACATCGGCAATCTGATTGAGAATAAATGAGGTATGATCCCCGTCCGTATCCCGCTCCTTGTCCCGGGTCTCCAACGTATTGCTCTCGATCACTAACAGCGAATCGTCATAGTAGGCCGCAATTTGCGCCGCCTTCCAGGCCAGCAGGTCATGATCAATATGGCCGTACCACTCGGCAACCACCTCCGGTTTGTCGCCTTCCATCATCCAATAGCGATCAAAGACCACCACCACGGAATAGTCAGCCCCCGAAGAGCGACCACCCACATCGACCACCGTCAAATAGCGATTGGCCACCTTAAACTCCAGCTCCGGCAGCTCCCACACCTTCAAGAGGCCTTGTCTGTCTTCACAGAACTTGAGCCCCTTGAGCGCCTCCGGCCCCTGATCGGCCAGGCCATACACGTCCCCCATATACCGACAAGCCCTGCACTCCTTGCTGAAGGCCTCAACCTTGTATTGATCGAACACCTTCTTTCCGCTGTGTTTGAACGCCTCAATGTCGTCTGAAGGGTACTCGGCTGCCATGTCGGCATGATCATCGAACCGCTTGCGGTTGTGCTGGTACCAGTTTATCGCCTCCAGAGTGGCTCCCCTCTCCCATAACCACCAATCATACGCTCCATAGTTGGCCCTGTTGTTCCGATTCTCGTAGAGCGTCTGCGCAAACCGATAGGGGTCCGCAAGCGGCAGTTCGTACATCTCAATATCGAACCACGGCACAAAGAGCGGCTCTTTGTCACTCTCGCCCCGTTTGGCCCGCTCCCACTCCTGGTGGAAATAGTTACCCGTACCGTTGGCTGTACTCTCGTAGATCTCCATCGTCAAGGGAGCAAACAGCACACCGGAGCAGGCCGAGCGCACAATCTGTTCGGGGGTTTTATTCTCCGTCTTCACCCAGAAGGCCACCTCCGTACAGTGCACCAAGGCGCTATCGCCACCACGCGCACTATCGGGCTTTTCGGCCGAGCCCACCTTGATTTTACAGTTGCGCTGCGGCACGATATCGATATTTTGCGCCCCCTCAAAGGCGGTCAGCTTCTTCTCGCCCGGCTCAAAGTCCTCTAACTCCTCGTGCAAGAGCCACAGCGGGTAGTTGTCAATCAGCGTAGAGAACATGCCCTTCACCTCTAAGGCGGCATCGCGCACCTGAGCGACAATCAGTGAGTTCCAGCCCGTCTTGTGTACCAACTGAATCCAAGCCATATAGACCTGCACCGCTGTGGAGCCGCCCCACTGCCGTGCTTTGAGCAGAATCAGGCGAATCGGGCGACCCTCCAAGCGCATCTTCTCGAGGGCTGCGATCAACTTGCGCTGAGCCCGGTTCAACTTGAAGGGGATAATATCTCCACCGGATTTCGGCTTGATCTTGACAAAGGCAAAGGCCCAAAAGCAGAAGTCATGGCGGATGCGCAGTCGGATCATCTGCCGGATCACCTTTTCGCGCACCTCCTCCCCCATCTCTCGGGAGAGATACCTCCGGACGAAGGCCTCGATCGTGCCGCATTCCGCTAACTTATCAATCAGAGGCTCCCGGCGCATCTCGACGGGGATATACTGCTGTGGGAAGAGGTAATCCTTCAGCTGAAACAGGACTCGCTCTCCGGGGGCTCCTGCTCCGGTCAAGGGGTCAAAAGGAGAATATTTCTCATGATGTCGTTCGGTATTTTCAGCCAAAAGTTGATCGATAGTCATCTGCCCAACGAATAAAGAAATGATACACCAAGGCGACAAGCCATCCGCCCAGCAGGGCAACCCCATGCAGGGCTGCATTGATCTGCGAGAATAGGGCCCCCACCACAACAGAGAGTAGAACCACGCCCCATGTTTTGAGGCTGCGGCAACGGTTCAGACGAAAGCCCACCGAGGCAAAGACAACACCCGAGGCCCCCACAGTTGGGGTATCGGAGAGAGTGATCAGCGCAGCCAACAGCGCCACACCATAGAGCGATGCTGCCACCACAAAGGGGTGATCGGAACGAAACTGCCACACCACGTACACCGACAAAGCGTTCCCCAACAGATGGAACAGGTTGGCATGAAAAAACATATACACGGCGTAGTGCCATAAGGGCCCACCACTCACAGCTCCCACCTGCTCCGGTGATAGGGGCAAAAGGTAGAGGGCCAGCAGCAGGGCTATGAACGGGACTCTGAGCTGTTGCATTGTTTGCGGCGTTTTCGGATGTGGTGCATGATCACGATGGCGCTCTGCGGCGTCATGTAGAAGGAGGGTGCGGGCTGCTCAACCACCATCTGCACCACCTCCACTAAAGGTAATTGTCGATATGGGGGACGTTCTCTGAGCAGGTGCACGCGCCGATAGATTTCGCGGAACATAATCCGCTTATTGCGCATCATCCCCTCTAAGCGATTTCCCTGCTCCATGCTGGATATGACCCGCATGGCCCGCTCCGGTGAGACCCAAAATCTCGACGAGGGGGAGTTCACCACACGGCACATCACCTCCCTCAACCGGATGGGGCCGGAGGTCAGTGCAATCTGACGCCGGTAGGCGTTCAATAAGTCACGATCGCGTTCGGAACGGTATTCGAAAACCCTGCGTATCGGCATGTAAAACAGCTTGATACACAAAGTTACCAGAACAAACGGGGAAGGCCGTCGGCCTTTCCCTCTTTATATGCACATTATATTATTGATATACAGGATAGAGCAAACATTTCACCCACAAAGAGCAACTTATCAGGTAGGATTCAGTCACAAAATTAACAGATGTACTTTTCGAGGCAGGCCCCCATCTATTTTTGCTTCAGGAACAACAGCCAAAAACGCTTAAAACAAGCTCATTATGTATAAAGAGGAAAATAGCAGGATGACTCCACCTGAAGGGATCATCGCCCAAAGTGAAACCCCATCCAAAAAGGAGTTGATCATCGCCCGCCTCAAAAAGAGCCACCCGGACGAGGATTTCGAAGATGACGAAAAGATCTACAACCGTATCGCCGAAGATTTCGACACGTACGAAAAGGATATTGCCGAACGGAACAAAAATGACGAGGCCATCACCAATCTGTTTGCCTCGGATCCTCGCTCTGCCGCCTTTCTTATGAACTGGCGCAAAGGGGAAGATCCCATCGTGCAGCTCATCCGAGCCTTTGGCGATGACTTCCGCGAAGCGTTGGACGACCCCGACATGCAGGAGAAATTTGCCAAAGCTCGCCAGGAGTACCTCGCCCGTCAGATGAAAGAGAAGGAGCTTGAAGAGCAGGCACAAACCAATTTGGCCACATCACTTGACAACTTGGAGAAGGTGCAGCAGCAGGGCGGCTACACCGACGAACAGGCCAACGAGGTATTTGAGCGTTTTGCCCAGATTGTGGATGATGCCATCCTCAGCAAGGTGGCCCCAGAGACTTGGCAGGTGATGTTCAAGGCGATGAACTACGATAAAGATCTGAGCACAGCCGCCATGGAGGGCGAGGTGCGCGGACGCAACGCCAAGATCGATGCCAACAAACGGAAGATGACCGTCCCTGAGGGGGTACCTCCCATGTTGGGCGGAGAGGGCAGCGACGTGCGACCACCCAAACGCCCCGACTATGGAGCCTTGGATCGCTTCGCTACCGATGAAGATATATGGACTCGCGGGCGCATGAACAGAATCAAGCGCAGCTAACAAAACTCAACATTCAATAACTATCAAACTTAACAAAATCAGGTATGAAAAATTTCAAATGGAGCTATTTGGGTAGCTTGGTACTGTTTCTGATGGCACTGGCATGCGGTGTCACCCAGGGCGTCTGCATGGCGGATGCCGTCATTGCAGACCTTCCCGATGCCGGTAAAACCGTCTCTCGAAACGAGGGAGGTCTGACCGAGACCGTCGGTCGAGAGGCCATCCCGGAGATGTATCTCTCCGACATCGACAAACGGATTACACGCATTCGCCCCATGGCCACCCCTATCGATCAGATCTCGCGCTATGGCAAGGCAATCGAATGCGACTCAATGGAGGTAAAATACTACTCTGTCGGCACCAAACCGATCAAGACCACCGTGAAGACCGCCTTCGAAAAACAATCCAGCGGTACCTCGACCACCTTGGAGGTGACCGACGCCTCCATGTTCGATGAGTCGGACACCATTCGCGTGGTAGGCATCAAAGGTTACATCAACGGCGAAGAGGGTCAACCCAGCACGGAAGATCTGATGTTGCATGTGATCGGGGCCAGCGACTCAAACGGCCAACCGGTAGTCTATGCAGTGAACGGCCTCAAGGCCAGTGACGGACAGCCCACCATGCTGCCGGCCATCGCTCAGGATACGGTACTGATTCGTTTGGGCAAGGCCTGCGCCGAGCTGGATGCCCAGACCGCCGTATTCTCCAACATTCCGACCCCGGAGACGCAGTATTGCCAGAACTTCATGATGCAGGTTGAGCAGTCCACCTTCGACAAAATCGCACTCAAAGAGGTGGATTGGACCTTCAGCGATCTGGAGGAGGACAGCGTTTACGACATGCGTTTGGGTCAGGAGAACTCCTTCCTGTTTGGCGTCAAGGGCAAGATCAAACATCCGCGCAAGAAGAACAACACCTGGTTCACCGAAGGTATTTGGTGGCAAGCCGGCAAGGATATCACGCTCGGCACATGGGACAGCGAGAAGAGCGAAGCGGTCGTCTCGGACGATGAGCTGGTAGATCTGGCGAAGGATCTCTTCACCGGCACCGGCGTGGGCAACAAACGCAAGGTGCTCTTTGCCGGCTCAAACCTGCTGGCTGCCCTGAGCAAAATCACCTCCGAAAAGTTCCGCCTGAAGGAGAGCGTAGAGGTGTGGAACCTCAAATTCAAATCCTTCGACACCGACTTCGGGGAGGTGCTGGTGATGCATCACGAGTTGTTCGACCAAAATGGCATGGCCGACTACGGATTGGCCATCGACCCCACCTACCTAACCAAGAAGGTACACATCAACTGGGAACGGAACGTTCTCGATCTGAAGAGTGCAGGTATCCGCAATACCGATGCCACCGTATTGCGGGAGGTGTGCTGCCTGTATCTCCGTTACAAAAAAGCCCACGCGCGTATCAAACTCGCAACGGCCTAAACGAAGTTCCTTTCTCTTGTGCGAGCCCCTTCCCAACAGTGGGGAGGGGCTTATTTGATACCATTCAACCCAAAACAGACTATGAGAATCAAATACAAAAGCCATTCCGACATCTCGTTCAATATCCGGATCGACGGCAAGCGTCGTCACATCCGTTTTGAATCACTCTCCACGGGAGGATCGATCTATATCACAAGCGATCCGCAGGAGATCGAGCAGCTCAACCACCATCCCGACTGTGGAGTGTTGTTTACGGCCGAGCTCCTCGAGTCCACCCCCAACGAGCTCCCCGCATCGGATCCAGCCATCGAGGCCCCCTCTAACGAATCCGAAGCGCAGAGCTATACTGAGGTGACCTCCTTGTCTGATGCCAAACACATACTCAAAGAGCGAGGCGTGCCAACCACACAGCTGCGCACCCGTGCCAGCCTACTCGAGGCTGCCAAAAATCAAGGTATCTCCTTCCCCAATTTACTGTAGCCATGCAATATCTGCTCGAAGGTATCCTCTCCGATGTGCGCATAGCGCTGGACGAAAACGAGATGACGGCCGATCTGATCCGTGACATCAACACACTATCGCTCAACGACATCATCCGCCAAAAGGTCGTCGATGCCGTTCGTACCGTGTCGCTCAACGCCTCGGCCGATCTGATGGGAGATGCCCCCTCCATCGTCTCGGAGATCACCTGGAGAGGGAACGTCGCTACGCTCCCCCTGCCCGACGACTTTTTACGCTTGGTGATCTTCAAGATGAGTGATTGGACCATTCCGGTGTTGGCTGCCATCACCGACTCTTCGCCCACCTATTTGCAGCTGCAGTGCAAATGGGCCGGCGTGCGAGGCAACAACGAGCGGCCGATTGTCGCCGTCGTGCAATCCCCCGAAGGCTACCGACTGGAGGCCTACGGCTCAAAAGATGAAACCGCCCAGATTGAAATGGCCAAATACAACCCGGTACCGCAAATCGAAGAGAACAAAATCTCCTTCTGTAAGCTGCTCTATCCGGCAGTCATCTACCAGACGGCAGGATTGACGGCAGCCACCTTCGGCGAGGAGCGGGCCACCACACTGATCGAACTGTCTAAATCCTATTGGACCAAATAAACCATGCCAACAGCCAAAGTAAGAATCGGAAACGATGTCCGTTTGGTCTGGGCTCTTTACAGCGCCGACCAACCGCTCTCCTTCGACAACTGTTCAGAGATCGAAGTAGAACTGTATTGCAGTCGTAAACAGCTAACCATCAAGCCGGACTACACCATCAGCGGGAATAAAATTATCATCCTCTTTCCCGCTATCAGTCAGCAGACAATTGGCATCTGGGATGCACGGCTGCGCTACAAGCAGCCCAGCCTGGCCGACCCCGACACGCTGCTCACATACACTCATAACACGTGCGCCGTCTTTGAGTTAGTCGAGTGCTCTTCTGAGGCCAACGACATCGGCACCGATTACGTGGATGAGCAGGGCAACAGGATTACCATCTCTTCGGTTTACATCTCCTCCTCGCTGGATCGCATCACCTCGGCCGACGAGTGGATACTCGTCCAAGCCCGAGATTACACCGATCAACGGGAGCAGATCATCCGCCAGGACTTTGCAACGGCCGATCAGGTGATTTTGAACTCTGCAAAAGCCTATACGGATGAACGAGAAGAGGTCATTCGTCAGGACTTCGCCCAGGCCGACACGGTGGTTCTCCAAGAGGCACAAACCTACGCCGATCAAGGAGATAGTACCACCTTAGCCAATGCCAAATACTACACTTTCCAACGCGAACAGAGCATCCGAACAGATTTCGCCGCTGACGATCAATATGTGTTGTCACAAGCCAAAGAGTATGCCGATACCGTCAAAGACTGGAACAACGAAGACAACCGCAAAAAGATCTGGACCGGAACACAAGAGGAATATGATGCCTTGCAAACCAAAGATCCGAATACAATATACCTGACTGACGACCATGCAGTAACCGTTACCCCGCCCTCTCTGTCGTTCTACGTCGATCAAACCTCTAGAACGCTAACCATCAACTGTGAGGCCAACGATCAATGGGTTGTAACGCCAGAACTTCCCGACGATTGGCAGGTCTCACCGCTATCGGGAACCGGTCCGGGAACCATCACCGTAACCGCCACCGCAAACAACACCTCCACTCCACGCAACGGATCGCTGTCCATCTCTATCGGTGGGCTTTCGATCCAAGTCCCCTGCGATCAAGATGGCATACCTGAAAGAGACACCTTCCACCTGATACTAAACGACGTTTCTCACGATCAAGGGATTGTCAGAGTCATGACAAGAGACGGAGAACCAGTGCAGGACTATTTAGAAATTAATGGTGTGGCAGGAGGGAAAGACCTTCCAGAAACACCTTGGTCAATACTGATGCTTCCCGGGAATACTGACGGCCAGACCTCTGTGGGGGGAGCCGTAGATAGTGCGAGAATTTTGTCGGTGAATAAGGATTACACAGGTTCGTATAAGGGAGAGATTGCCGATTACACTTGGGATAACTTCTGAAAAACAAAATGATATGGCTATTTATATAGGTGACAAAAATATTACTGAGGTAGCGGCTGGTAACGCTTTGGAATCTGCAAAGCAGTATGCCGATCAAGGCGACGCTTCGACCTTGACGCAAGCCCAAACATACACCAATGAACGAGAAGAGAGCATCCGGACAGATTATGCAGAAGCCGATAAAAAAATACTCTCCGACGCCAAAGCGTATGCCGACAACAATAAGGTGGATAAAACCGATATTGGCGTTGCCGGCGGTGTGGCTGAGCTGGATGACAACGGATTAATTCTCTCCTCTCAGCTCCCATCCTATGTTGATGATGTCTTGGAGTACGACTCTCTAAGTAGCTTCCCGGCCTCTGGCGAAGCTGGGAAAATCTATGTAGCCAAAGACAGCAACCTCACCTATCGGTGGAGTGGATCGGGCTACGTGGAGATTTCGCCCTCCTTAGCTTTGGGAGAGACCTCCTCAACAGCCTACCGGGGAGATCGAGGCAAAACAGCCTATGACCACTCACAGATCAAAAGCGGAAACCCCCACGGAACCACATTCGCCAGTCTGCCGGACAAACCCAATGCCCTGCCCGCAAACGGTGGAAATGCCGACTCCTTCACAGACCAGGCCGGAACCGGTAACAAAAAGATCTGGACCGGAACTGAAGATGAACTCGCCCTAATCTCGTCTCGAGACGCAAATACCATCTATTTGGTCTTCAAAAACGAGTCGGATTTTCTGTCGGTATCCCCCAATACCCTCTCCTTCTCTGGAATGCCGGAGGATCGCAGCATTCAGATCAAATGCAACCCTTCGCTCCAATGGAGTATCGTTGGTCTGCCCGAGGGGTGGACTGCCACCCCGACCTCTGGGGTCGGTCCCGCCACGGTAACCATACACGCAACAAAGTCAGAGACAGCTTCTGAGGGATCAATCTCCGTCAGCGGTGGAGGCATGACCGCATCAGTGAACTACACACAAGCCGCATTCCAACGTCAAACCGTTTACTTGGTATTGGTGAAATCACAAAACGGATGTAACGTCATACTCTCCTTTAATCGGGATTCCGTTGATCGTCCTGTAGAGGCGGCATCAAATGTCAGCTTCTTGTACGACTCTGCCACCCACACCTCTGCATACCAATACACAATCGAAAAGGGGAAAGACCGATGGGAAAACAGCTCCACAGACTACATCGAACAGGGCACACCCTACCCGGAAAATGCTTCCATCTGGTTTGAGGGCGAAAATCCCCAGGATGAGCTTTACACCTATGAAATCGGAGACACACTGACACAACAATGATCATCATCGGAACCAATAATATCGCCGCTGCATACGTAGGTGCAACGGCTGTCGAAAAGGCATACGTCGGCAACAACCAGATCTACCCCAATACCTCGCTGACTCTGTCTGCCTCTGAGCTGTCATTTGCCGCTGCGGGGCAAAGCCTGACATTGGATATTGTTGTGGATGAAAATAAGCCCTGGACCATCACAGCTCCCAACGATTGGCAGGTATCACCGCTCTCGGGCACCGGCCCGGCTTCCATAACCGTAACCGCTGCAAACAACACCTCCGCAAACAGACGGTCCGGAACCCTCATGGTATCCAGTGAACAAGACGCTGCATCATGCACCCTCACCCAAGAGGCGGGAGTCAAGGTTTTTTCGGAGGTTACCATATCTGCGTTTAGTTACCCAGACATATTGGCCAAGGGAGGGTCCGTCGCCCCGAAGCTGGACTATACGCAGGCCTGGACCTGGAACGAGGTCGCAGGAAGTGGAGGTAACATAACCACCGGAGCTACAGTAGTATACACTGGCGATAATGTGGATACGCAAGGAAACGTAACAGCCCCCTCTAAAGAGCTGGTGATCTCCGACCGGTCCAAGGTGACTACCGTCTCAGTCTCTGTCACCCTGAACGGCAAATCCACTACTGCACAGGCTGACATTTATCAAGAGGCCAACACCCGAGCGTTAACCTCGGTTGAAATCAGACAAAATGGCGGTGGAGCGGATCTAACGACGCAGTTCTCGGCAGCCGGAGGATCGGGTTATTACGCTCCTTATGGCACCTACACCTATACCTCAGGCAGTACGAAATGGGTAGAATTGGAGACCCAAACCTCATTGAGCAGTTGGTCTGTCGATCAGTCGTGGATCACCCTTTCTGCTCATCCAACTTATGGATGGACGGTCATTGCCAAAGCCGAAAATCGAGGCACAAGCGCAGGGAGTCAAAGAACAGCCACGCTCAAACTATCTGTAGGCAGCTTATCGGACAGTGTTGTTTTAACCCAAGCGGCTAATAATGTTGAACGTGTAGCCATTACAACAGGAGGTGGTGTCGATGATCCACTCCAGACACAATTTAGTGCCGCTGGGGATGCCTATGTTGCTGCTGCCTGGGCTTACTATACCTCTAATGCCAAACAAGAAATTCAGGATGTTACGTTCGATAATTGGTCTATTAATGGATCGGGATTTACGATGGAAGAAGACCCCAATTATCCATATGCTGTTGATATTGGGGCAGAAAACCGTGGCATCACAGTAGGTCCTGAAAGGTCGGTAACCATATCGTTTGAATACAGCGGTAAAGCGGATAGTATCACCTTGACTCAGGAGGCCAACGAACAGAAACAGACCGCTTGCAGTATTGAAATCGACCATGATTATCAAGATCCGCTGGGATACAATAACACCAATGTTCCTGCAGCTGGAGGACGAGTATGTATCGTTGGGGTACGTCATTACTCTTACACCTCCGGTGCTACCAGTCAGATTGAATATGACAGCTTTACGCTGAATTGCAATCAAAGTTGGTGTGTCTCAGATGATGCGTCTAACTTAACAATATCAAGTAGAGGCACTGTTACGGGATCAGATCGATCAGCGACAGTTTATTGGCAAGATGGATCCTGCAAATCCAATGAAATGACCATCACACAAAAAGCCAATCAAGAAGCAAGCTATTCCATTTATGGAGGTGTTGAGTCTAAAACACCAACCGGAGGTGCTAATGATTGGATGTCAGCGGGAGGCGGCACATTTACGTTCTTCACCCAATTAAAAGTTACATATTCTTCAGGGAGTACCGAAGAGAGGTCTGTAACCCAAAACACAGAATACGTGATGGATTCTGGAGGTTACGCTACGGTAACCGGCAACAAAGCGACTATTCCTGGCAGAGGAATTACTATTGGGAATGCACGATATTGTGGTTTTACACAACGTTATAGCATCGGAGGAAAGACCTACACCAGTTGGTTCAATACAGCGCAAAACGGGAACTATGTTGAATCTATTAAAGGGTCGGTCGGAACATTTAGTTATCCTACGATTGGGGCCGGAGCTATAAGTGCTACCCCCAACCTTTCAGCAGGATTTGGGGTATTGTTTACCTTTAGCAGTGGCAGTACCTCTTCAAGTGCTCCTGCCTCCACCTACGGCACCTTATCCGTCCCCTCGAGCTTTAAATTGTCTGCCTCTCAGAATGGGTTTACCGCCGTAAATGCAAGCACCGGGGTCCTCACAGCTACTAACCGAGGAACGACGATTGGAGATGCAAGAACCTCCGGAACAGTCACAAGAACACTCACAGCCACATGGACCCCGACAAGTTCGTATAACACCGCCGGAACAAAAACTTCTACCTGGAGCACTACGGCGACTTGTACGCAAGCTGCAAATACCCTCACCTGGAATACACCAACCATCTCCCGTACTACCCCTGTAACCATAGCAGCTGCCGGTGGTACGGACAATGTGGCAACTGGATTGACCTATTCTCAGACGGGTCAGTATTCCAGCGGATCGCCCGCTTCGGCCAATTCCGGAGGAACATTGTCTTACGCGGTCAAAACGGCCAAAACCGGATTTAGTCTGTCCGGATCCACCGTAACGGCAACAAACAACACCTCAACCTCGGCCCGGAATGGATTTGTGGTAACCATTACCCTAAAGTTAAATGATAAGACCACCACAAAGGATATAACATACAACCAGGCAGCAGGATACTTCACATATGCTAATCCGGTTATTAATGCGACCTATCCGACGATTCCCGCATCGGGTGGAACAGTCACCCCCACCGTATCGTATTCTCAAACCTACGGTTGGAATGGTGCGACCTCGGGGGCTGGTACGGATACGACCGGTGGAAGTATTGGTTATGCAGGGAGCTCGGTGAATACCTCCAATGGTTCAGTAACTGCTGGATCTAAAGGTGCTGTCGCATCCGGCGTAACTGACGTAACAACTGCTACAATTACCGTTACCATGCACGGTAAGCGTAGCGATAAGCAGGTCAAAGTTCAGCAGGCAGCTAACTCCATTGAACGGTATAACTATGGGAACTACACCGCCAGCCTGTCGTTAAACAGCACTGCAGCTTTGGCAGCTGGAGCGACTACGCGTACTGTAACATGGGGCTATATTCGAAGATCCAAAACTCCGGTTTACACTTCCGGGGATCCAGGGTCAGCTTCGACGGAAACGTGGAGCGGCACCGCGTACTTGACCGTATCGGTGAATTCGGGCGCTTCGTATTGTAGCGTAAACCCGGCAAGCTATACCAATTCCAGCTCTACAACCTCCTCCACTTTAACTAAGACTACGTACGGGACTACCGTCATCTCTGCGCAGACCTATACGCTTCAGGTTCGACAAGGATCCGCTTCAGGTACTGTGGTTGCCTCTACATCAGTTCCCTCTAACGCAAACGCGGTTACCAATTCGAATTACAATCCGCGCATCACCACGTATGGAACGCCCACTGTAAGTATTGGTTCAGGTATGACAGCTGCAGGAGGTTCCGCAACAGTATCCCACTCGGTATCGAATACGCAAACGTATAATGCCCTATATACCTCTGGGAGCACAGGCCCTAATCAAACCAGATCGGTCGCTGGCACCTCTACGATTTCCATCACCTCAAATGGGAATAGTGCATTCAGCCTATCTGGGAATACGCTCTCCCATCGAGATATGGCAACCACTTTGGCAACAGACTCCGTGACCATCACTGCCAAAAACTCGGGAGATACATCCAAAACAAAAACCGCCAGTACCTCCATCACGAACTCGCGTAAGGCGACAAGCAGCTCCGGTGGTGTAATAACTTATGGAAATGTCACAGCCGGTACAATTACCAACCAAACTATTCCGGCGGCCGGAGGTTCGGCCACCGCTACTGCCGGCAATGGCTCTCAAAGTTGGAATAAAACAGCTGTGGTAACAACATATACGTATGACTCCGGAGATACGAAACAGGAGACAACAACAGCCGCCTCCTCCGGGAACAACACCATATCGCCCAGCGTATCCTCCATTACAGCCTCAGCCTCTTCGAAAGGTCGAACAGTTTCAGGCCAAACCACTGTGAAATCTCAAACCGTAACCTGGAGCGGATCAGGAAGCAAATCAGCTTCAGGAACCATGTATATATACCAGGCCGCTAACTCCGTAAAGAGTTATAGCAATATCCTTATCAATCAATTTGGTTATGATAATATCCCATATTCGGGGGGATCCGATTCTCCCGTAATGGATATAACATATGATGTCACTTATGATGCTGGAACATATCGTGATGAACATGGTATTCCTTCAGGATATTCCATCTCCTACACCATCTCTGGATCAGGTTTTTCAATTAACGCCTCTTCTGGAGTCGTAACAGCCCAAGCTAATACAACTACAAATACCCGAAGTGCAACCGTAACCGCTACGGTAAAAAATAGCTCAGGTACATCTGTCACATCTACTACTACCAAAATCACCCAGGCCGCAAAACCAGGACCCGTGGATATTTACATCACCACCTCGTTCAATTATGCGACCTCTCAGATCCAAATCAATTTCAGCTCCGCTCCCAAAGACACCTTCTTCATCAAATTCATGGGATATGATCAATTTGGAAGTCTTTGGGAGGGCGTGACTGGATTTACCCCAAGTTCCGAAACTTCATTTACCTATGCTCCCCCAGGATACTTTATAACTAATCAATTTGGTATCGAGGGTGTGGGTGCAACAGAATATGCTTTATCGAATATGTCTCCTTATGAAACCTCTAACGCTCGGTACTATTGGTCCAGTGGAATGATAACTATGGTATAACCTTAACTGATAACCTTATGACAAAAGAGAATCTTTGGCAAGTCATCGTCGGAATGGTGGTGGCTGCACTCGGAGCTGCAACCCTCAATATGGGTGTTTTCGCATTAATTCCCGTGCTGATCGTGGCAATCGCCTGGGCCGGGATCAAACAGACCTCCGGCAAAGAGTATAAAAACGCGCATGGCGACTACGAAAAGCCTAAGTTCTGGAAAGACTTTGTTCCTGTGGTCGCTGGCGGGGTCGTTATGAGTCTGATTTCAATTTTGTAGAAAGCGGGGCCGGTCATTCCGGCCTACCTTTATCCCTACTCAATAACCTATGGACTGGACTACAATTATTGTAACCATACTCACGCTGCTCATCAGCAATGGCGGATTGGTGACGTTAGTCACGCTGCGCGAAAAGAAAAATGCCGCCTTCTTAGACAATGTCAGCAAGCTGATCGACCAGTGGCAAGAGGTGGCCAACGACCGAAAACTGCGAGCCGACGAGCTCAAAACAGATCTCGACCGAAAGGATGCCAAAATCGACTCTCTCTATGTCGAAATCGCCAAACTGCGGGGCGAGTTGGACCATACCCGAACCTCCGAAGCGGTCTCAACCATGCTGAAATGTGAAAACACAGCCTGTCTCGATCGAAAACCTCCTTTTGGAAGTGTCGAAATCAACCTCTCTAAATCTGCTAAACAATGAAATACTTTACCATCAACGAACTGATTCGCTCCGATACGGCTCTACAACGTGGCATTGACAACACCCCGCCCCCACCGATCAAGATCAAGCTATCAAATCTGATCAACAACCTGCTCGATCCGATTCGTGAGGCGTGGGGCGGCCCCATAACGGTGAACAGCGGGTACCGGTGTCCGGTCTTGAACCGTGCGGTAGGTGGAGTCCCAACCAGTCAGCACCAAAAGGGCGAAGCGGCCGATATTACCGTAGGATCACCCGAACAGAACCGAAAACTGTTCGACCTGATTGCCGCCGGCTGTTTCGACTTTGACCAGCTGATCGACGAAAGCAACTATAGTTGGGTACATATCTCCTATTCGGCCGGTAAGAATAGACATGCAATCCTGCATTTAAAATAAGCAAGTCAAAGGTTCTTTGAAATATGATTTACCGCCAAAAACATCGTTGCAAATTGTAACTACTTGAAAATATTTTACCTTTGCGACTCGTTTTATTCAAAAAAATGGTTATATATTTGTAGCGAATTCTCAAACAAAATGAATTATGACAACGCCTGTCTTTAATTTGGAAAAATCGTTACAGGCTGTTCTTTATGTTGCGAACAGACTGCAACGAAGAGATTTTCACAAAATTTTCAAAATTCTATATTTTGCAGACCGTGAACATTTGTCTAAATACGGTCGTCCCATAACAGGAGACACATACATTGCCATGAAAGACGGCCCAGTCCCATCAAAAATAGACGACATCTTTAAAGCCGTTCGGGGTGATAGTTTTTTTGCTTCTAATGCTGCACAATACGCAAAACTTTTTAGCGTCCATGATTGGTATCTTATAGATCCAAAAGTAGATGCGAATTTGGACTACTTATCACAAAGCGATATAGAAGAATTGGATGCATCTTTAGCTGAGTATGGACATTTGACCTGGGAGGAGATTAGAGAAAAATCGCACGATTTTGCATGGAGAGCCACTCCCAAAGACAGACCGATAGATATCGCTGATATTATGAGAGAAACAGGTGAGGACGAAGAATATATTTCTTATATCAGTGAAGATATAGCCATTCAGAAAGCTTTGTCATGATCACAAAAGATATAGCTCGGCTGGCCATTGTTCGTGGTGCAATATTATTAGGCCATTTTGATGATATTGATCATCAAAAATTTTTCGTTGTCATCGGAGAAAATGAGAATCAACTTATAGGCTTCTTTTTTATTAATTCCAATATTCACAACTCTATAAAACAAAAACAAGCACAGCTCGAGATGCAAATGCCTATCAAGAAATCACAGTACCCCTTCTTAAAATATGATTCTTGGATTGGAGCTAATAAGATCACAACAATAAGTAAAGATAAAATTGCATCTGATATTATAACCAAATCGACACAGATAAAAGGAAATCTCACAGACGACGATTTATCCTTGTTATTAGATGCAATCAGGAGTTCTAAGTTGTTCTCAAAAATCGAAAAGGAGACATTCTTTAAATAAGTATTTTCTCAGTAGTTTAATTCAACCATAATAAAAAGAGAGGCGGTAAATACGATTACCGCTTTTTTTATACCCGGGCGGAAGTCCGGTTTTTTATTTCGAATTAATCATGAAAAACACATTCATTGTAATTGTAGTGATCATATTTAGCTTTCTTTGTGGCAGATTCACGAAGAGATCCGAGACGATAGAGACCATACACTACGACACCCTGCCTCCGATCGTCCGCATCGATACTGTTCGGGATACGTTGTTAGTACCTAAATATGTCCATGTAGAGCATTTCGACACCATACGGGACACTGTGGATGGAAATCCAATCTATCTGCCTGTGCCGATCAGCAGCTACCTGTTCACTGATGATTCGACATATCTCATTGACATGGAAGGGTACAACGTCAAAGCCCGCAGCATCGAGGTCTATCCCCGCACCGTCACGCAAACCATCATCGAACAGATCGAGGTTCCCAGAAAACCCAAACGTTGGGGAATTGGAGTAAGTGCCGGTGGGGCATTAACGCCCCAAGGGGTACAGCCCTATATTGGAGTCGGAGTGCAGTATAACTTGATTCTTTGGTAAATTACGGTTATCTTTCAACAAAGATTTCTGGATAGAATTAAACAATTTGAATTCACTCTCAAAGCTTCCTTTGTTTATCCATTGTTTATACAAATACTTAAATACAGAAACACAACAAACTGATTATCAGAATAAAATACAAAATAAATTTAGCGTTTCCTAAACTTTAAATGCAGGTTCGAGTCCTGCTAGAACCACAAGCCTTAAAAGTAGCTAAATCATTAAGGATTTGCATTATTGCAATTCCTTTTTATTGTCAACCACACACTTTAATGTATATACTAATACGGGATTATCCTGAATCTGGTAACCTACAAAACAGAAGTAAAATTGCATTATAAATGCATTCACAGCTCCAAACCTGATGTGAATTAGCTGCCACCCCTTGTATCGCAATCCAAGTTACTGATTCGTTATCTATTAAAAAATCAAATAATATAATACTCCGTGGAAATAGGATTATAAGATAAAAGATCCGCATACATAAAAGAAATTCAGGGAAGCCGACTATATAACAGCAGGTAACCTGTCTAATACCCTAACCTACACAACTATGTACTATTTAATCCATTTACCTATAAGGTAGAAATAGAAAGTTGCTACATCAAAGTCCACAACTTCGAGATCTATCTCCGTATCGTTACACAAAAATTTTATTAAACTGCTTAGCCCCTCCCAAATGCCCCCTCTGAAACGACGGACATATCGGCTGATAAGGTTCTCGCCCCTTACAAAATCAAGTCTTATATCATATCAGTGCCGAGTTGCATTATATTTACGCCTTTTTATTATATATATCGCTTTGATTTTCAAAACTATATATACATATTTGTAATATCTATTTGCTAACTTTATAAAACCAAATCTTATGAAAAAAATTTTATTTTTCTTCGCATCATTGATGCTGCTGAGTGGTTATGTCGTAAACGCAGCAAACACAGAGAATTCCAGTACAACCAAAACACAAACAGGTACCGAGGTAGTAACATTACATTTAAATTTTACAGCAGACGCTCAAACTGTTCGATTTAGCTGCCCGGAATGGAATGATTACGGAATTCAAACAATTTCAGTGTACATTCATAATGTAGATGCACATTATTGGAGTGGTAATGTCGTAGATTACAATATTACTGCCAATGTTCTATTAGTAGGTAATCCTGAGTCCGAGGTCGCCCCGCTCATTGTCAAACCAGAAAGCTACGTAGCTATAGATGAAATAGATGTCGTAAGTTCAGGCGATTATGATTTCGATTTTGTGATTACTGGAATTGCAGCATGGTAAGCATAATAGGGTAAGTAACAGTAAAGGAGATCCCAGCGGGATCTCCTTTACTGTTACTTAAAGAAAGATATCTCGCAATTTTCAATTGATATTGACATGGGTAGATTCTAAAGTCATCTAAACTTCCGTACTACAAGGAGTTGATTAACTCAATCTTCATCTATCGGACTCGATGCAACCCGTATCAACTATGCATCGGCTAACGTCACATCTTAAAGCCGGAAGTATTTTACACGTCCGTCGAAATTAGGATTGGAGATCACCATAATACGAAGAAAAGATATTGGAGCAGCATATCCGAAGATCAGACGCTTTTGATTGGATTAACCGGATACCAAGAAAGTCCTCAAATGTTGACCGCAATAGTCCGGCAACACAAAAAAAGTCCAGGCCACCAATAAAAAAATTATTTATGCGTAACCATACCTTACACCTTATCGTTGGCAGTATCATTTTGTTGTTATTGGTTGGCATCATCGGCAAATATTACCTCGAAGCACAGATAAAAAAGAGTTTGATACAGGAAGTTGAACAACGCACCTCCGGGCTTTATCGCCTGGAGATCGGTTCCATAACCGTAGGATTTATTCATCGATCCATCAAGATGGAGCATGTCCGTTGCGTGGCAGATAGTACAGCACTGATTGCACAACGAGAGAGCCATTTTATCACTCTCATTGAGATCGAGCAGTTAAAAGCCAAAGGGGTACACTGGCATAAGATCGACTCCTCTCTGACCATCACCTGCAAACAGGTAGCCGTACAACAACCAACCGTTCATTTTTCCCGATACAGGGCCTCATCCTCCATAGACAACGGGAAATTGGTTCCATCAGCCGATACACGACGTCGTTTTGCCCGAATGAGCGAAAAGATTATCATCGAAAATTTCACCGTGACGGATGGTACTGTGTATGAATACGAAAGGATCGTATTTGTTGCTGGACAGGGTATTGGAGAGAGCGACGAATTGGAGGCATGCCAAACAGTCCATTTGGAGGCCGAACAACTGTCCGAGCAAAAGGCCAAGCAAGCAATTGGATCAATGACAAGACCAAAAACCGGACAAAAGACGGCAACAGCAAACACACCGGAAATGAATCGGGCGCAGACTACGGCAGAGGCAGCAATGGGGGCTGCAAATGAGCATACGGTGGAACATGCAGTTGGACTTGCCAATGGGCAAGCCAATAGATTGGCGATTGGGCAAACGCAGAGTCCGGCAAATGGACAAGCGAATAATCCGGCGAATGGGCAACTGCCGGCAGCTTTCCGCACACGCATCCACAACGGTATTACTTTGCAAACAGGGAGTTTGATTCTCGATCTGACTCCAGGGAGCAATAACAGCAGCCTCAGTGGTCGAGATTTAGTCGTTGATCTATCACAATTTCAATATGCACTCGACAACGGAGACAATCAGCTGAGCATAGATTCGCTTCATCTTGACACTCATGACCGACTGATTCGGACCGTTGGGTTGGCTCTTCTTCCGCAACTTCCCCAAAGCGACTATGCCGAACTCAGCCACAAACACGGCGATTGGACTCAGCTCGAAACCGCAACGACGGTGTGGTCCGGCGTGGACTTTCCTGCATTGGTGAAAGAGCGGATCGTATCGATCGATACGATCAAGATCCAAGGGGCCAAAATCAGCAGCTACAAAAATCGGCAAGTTCCACAGCCGCAACGGGAAAAGCAGCTGCTCAGTCAAACAATTCGTGAGCTGCCGGTTGCGCTGCGGGTAGGATGTATCGATTTCGGACCGCTCGATATCATCTATCAGGAGCTGTCCCCGGAGGGGACACAACCGGGCACCCTGACCTTCCAAGCACTGACCGGGCAGTGCCTCGGTCTTACCAACCGGCCGGAGGCCGGAGCTCCACCAATGAGCATCCATCTGCAGGGCCAATATTTGGGGAAGGCTCCCCTGCAAGCCGATTTTCACTTTCCGTTACAGGATTCGAATGATCGATTTACTGTCAAAGGGCGGCTTGGAACATTCGACCTGCAGGATTTAAATCCCCTTACCGAACCTTTGGCCAACCTGGAGATCCAAAGTGGTCAGGTCGATTCTCTGCTGTTTACCATCACGGGAGACGCCACCCAATCATCAGTTGACTTGAAGTTGTTGTACCACAACTTGGATGTAGCGTTGATCAAAGTGGAGGAGGGAAAGATCCTCCAACGGCGATTGCTTTCTGAAGCGATTGAGGATTGGATTCTGCTACCGTCCAATCCTCAGTACGGCATCACACGTACCGGAACAGGAACAGCCCTAAGAGCCCCCTATAAATCCCAATTCAACTATTTATGGAAATCGTTGTGGCCGGGGTTGAAATCGACGTTGATCCGACACCGGGATCGAGACCGAACGCACAATAAAGGGCGTTGGTAACCTCGTACGCTTCGAGCTTGCATTCCATAGACATGTCGCCATATCGGAAAACACCATTGAATCGTCTGTCTCAAACCACCCTACGCCCGACCCACATCACACAAAACAAACAGCGTCCACTCGTTTACAGATGAGTGGACGCTATTATAAATAAAAGTTGTTATCAATAAAACTCTGCGCGACCCCTGTGACAGACGCTTACATCTGCAGCAGAGAGGGTTGAACGGGTTCGGGCGTGGAGGTTGGTTGGAAAGCCTCTGCCGGCTCGTTTTCACCGGGAGTAACCGTTGGGGTGACCACATCAGGGCGTTCGAGATAGGTGTTGGAGATCAACCGACGACCCACTTTTGAGATCATCCAGGGGCCATAGATGCCTGCCGTAATGAGTGTTAACAGCGCCTGGCCATATACGTAGAGGCAATCGTGACCGATTCGGCCCTGATAGCCAAATGCGCTCTCCTCCCCGGACTCAGAGACCAAACGCATATTTCCGACGATATAACGGTAGATCATCACACCAGCAATCGGAACAAACAGCCCAGCAGTCAGAATGCAAAGGACAATCTGAATGAACATAAACAGCATGGTCACCGGGATCGACACTTTCAGCGCGATCCGGGAGTTGCCGTAAGTGAAATCGATCAACCAACGATATACAAACGCACAATAGAGACCGTACAGCAGTAAAATAGCGACCAGACAGAGTGGTGAGATAATGGCAAACCCTGCACTGCCGCTCTTCATGGCCACATACAGCGAAAAATAGAATATTCCCAACAAGAATATATAAGGAATGAAGAGCACACAGGTCATGAAAAAAAACAGGGTTGCACCTTTCCCGTTAAAGGCAAACGGTTGATCGCGATACGTTGTTCCAGAGGCGAAGAAGCGAGTAATTTTGGTAATAAACCACGGATAATAGATCCCTATGGTGATGAGGGTCAAAAGAAAACCCGTTACGACCTGACCAACGTATTTTCCCAAATCATAATGGGGCTGCAAAGAGTAGCCTTTAAACGACAGACCTTTCACGCATTCCGTAATCAGGAAAAATCCCAAAAATATAGAGACAACAAAATAGATCAGCTGCACCCCGAGAGAGACAAGCGGAGCGTTATTAGCAGCAAACCCTGCCATAGGCATACCTGCAGTCATCATCATACGGTTCATCGTGTATGCACTACTTGACCACATCACAACACCAAACACTGCCCACAAACAGATCAGGTAACCGAGGCAAATTGCCAGGAGACGGCTTCCCTTCACCCGAAAATCAAAGAAACATTTCATATCGCTGTCAGATTGATTGAATATTAAAACAAATATACGACTATTTTTCCATTTAGCGCAGGATAAAAATCGAAAAATTCGTACATTTGTCGTCCGAATTTAACATTGAAACCGTTATTATGAACACGTTGGAACTGAGTGAACAGGAACAGATCCGCCGCAATTCTCTTGCCGAATTGCGAAAATTGGGCATCAATCCCTATCCCGCAGCCAAATATGAGGTGACGGCCACCGCCGCACAGATCGCTGAACAATACGATCCCGAAAAGGGCAATTTCCAAGATGTTTCGGTTGCCGGTCGTATCATGAGCCGCCGTATCATGGGCAGCGCCTCGTTTTTCGAATTGCAGGACCACACCGGTAAGATTCAGGTCTATATCAAACGCGACGACGTCTGCGGTGACGATCCCGAAGCTACCCTCTACAACAAAGTGTTCAAAAAACTGCTCGATATCGGCGATATCGTCGGAGTCAAAGGTTTCGTTTTCCTGACCAAAACCGGCGAACTGTCGATCCACTGCAAAGAGTTCACACTCCTGAGCAAATCGCTGCGTCCGCTGCCAATCGTCAAGGAGAAAGACGGCAAAGTTTACGATGCATTCAGCGACCCAGAACTGCGTTATCGTCAACGCTATGTGGATCTGATCGTCAATCCGCAGGTGAAGGATGTCTTCATCCAGCGCAGCAAGGTCATCAGCACCATGCGCCAGTTCTTCAACGAGCGAGGCTATTTGGAGGTGGAGACCCCGATTCTGCAGCCGATTCCGGGCGGCGCATCGGCACGTCCTTTTATCACACACCACAACTCGCTGGATATTGATCTCTACCTGCGTATCGCAACGGAACTCTACCTCAAGAAGCTGATCGTAGGTGGTTTCAACGGTGTATATGAATTGGGCAAAAACTTCCGCAACGAGGGTATGGACCGTACCCACAACCCGGAATTTACCTGCATGGAGATCTATGTGGCCTACAAGGATTACCGTTGGATGATGGAGTTCACCGAGCAACTGCTCGAACGGATTTCAACCGAAGTAAACGGCTCCACGGAACTGACCATCGACGGGCGTGCCATTTCATTCAAGGCTCCATTCCGCCGGGTGACGATGACCGATGCCATCCGCGAAAAGACCGGCTACGACATCACCGGACAGAGTGAAGAGCAGCTGCGCGAAGCCTGCAAACGACTCAACGTCGAGATCGACGACACAATGGGTAAAGGCAAGCTGATCGATGCCATCTTCGGCCAATATTGCGAAGGAGATCTGATCCAGCCGACCTTTGTGTGCGACTACCCGATCGAGATGTCACCGCTGTGCAAACGCCATCGTGACAATCAGGATCTGACCGAACGTTTCGAACTCTTTGTCAATGGCAAGGAGCTCTGCAACGCCTACTCCGAGCTGAACGACCCAATCGACCAATACGAACGTTTCCAAGAGCAGTTGCGCCTCTCGGCGAAGGGTGACGATGAAGCGATGTTCATCGATATGGATTTCATCCGTGCCCTGGAATATGGTATGCCGACCTGCTCGGGTATGGGTATGGGTATCGACCGTCTGGCCATGTTCATGACAGGACAGACCACCATCCAGGATGTGCTCTTCTTCCCGCAGATGCGTCCGGAGAAGGCTGTACAGAAAGATGACGAAGCAAAATTTGGGGCAGTGGGTGTACCGGCTGAATGGGTACCCGTTCTGCACAAAATGAGTCTGCTGACCGTCGAGGCCATGCGTAAGGTTGCCCCGGGCAAACTGTTCAACGACCTGTGCGGCTTCAACAAGAAAAATAAACTCGGACTGAAAAATCCGACGTTGGATGAGGTGCGCAGTTGGATGAACGAATCAGAGAAATAACATACACACGCAAATAAAACTTCATTAGAATAAAACTATGAGAAAGAAAATTGTTGCAGGAAACTGGAAGATGAACACCACTCCGGTGGAGGGTGTTGAACTGTTCAAAGGTATTGTTGCCAAGAAGGGCGAAGTTTGCTCATGCGTAAACTTCATCGTGGCACCTCCTTTCACCCACCTGTCAGAGATTGTAAAATTGTCTCGTGGCACCGGCATTGGTGTTGGTGCACAGAATTGCGCTGCTGAGGCCAAAGGTGCCTACACCGGCGAGGTATCTGCAGAGATGATCGCATCACTGGGCGTTGAATATGTAATTTTGGGCCACAGCGAGCGTCGTCAATATTACGGTGAGACCAGCGAGACCCTGAACAAAAAGATGGCTCAGGCTTATGCCAACAATTTGACCCCGATCTACTGCGTAGGTGAGAACCTCGAGGAGCGTGAGGCTGGCAAACACTTCGATGTAGTTCGTCAGCAGATCGAGGAGGTTGTCTTCAACCTGACTCCGGAGCAGTTCAGCAAACTGATCATTGCTTACGAACCTGTATGGGCCATTGGTACCGGCAAAACTGCCACTGCAGACCAGGCACAGGAGATCCACGCTTACATCCGCAAGGTATTGGCAGAGAAGTTCGGCAACGCAGCTAACGAAACCGTTATTCTGTACGGTGGTAGCTGCAAACCGGCCAATGCAGCTGAGATCTTCGCCAAAGAGGATGTTGATGGCGGTTTGATCGGTGGTGCAGCCCTGAAAGCTGACGACTTCATCGCAATCGGCAAAGGTTTTACTAAATAGTAAGCCTTGAGCTGGATGATAACGCTTAGAGTCTATTAGACACTAAACGCTTAGAATCTCGATAAAAAAGAGTTCCGAATATTTCGGAACTCTTTTTTGTTTTCAATTCCTTGGCACGAGAGGACCGGGACGAACTTTTATACCCGAATTATCACTCGGAGCAACGCTCTTTCCTTGCGCTCAATCAATCCCAGCTCGCTGCAAATGGATCCCCTGCACAGCAAATGGATTTCTCCGCACACGGACTGCTGACTGCACTACACTCCCTCACCCCTTGCACGCTTTACGCTCGATGAAGACTTTCCCGAGCTGGACATTCCGCTTGTAGATAGACCCTACTTCTACAATTACAATACACCGCTGTCTTGCCCCCTCTCTGCTGCTTGGTCAGTTGCATCTCTACTTCTCGGTTAACTGCTTTTCCGCTTCTCTGTTCTGTGCTTCTGTGCCCCTCTCTTGCCCGTAGTCCTCTTCTTTAACTGCGATTGCCATCCGGTGCAAGGGGGTATACACACGGCACAAGACTACTGAATGGGCCGCATTTTAATCGATAGGCATATTCCAATCTCTTTCCTCCGGCCTCCTCCAGGCCTCCATCCGACCCCACTTCACCACGCTATTCCCCCTCCTGCTCCTCCTCGCCCCACCACCATACCGCAATCACACCCGAAAACACACTGTCTCGTTGCACATTCATCATACAAAAACGGCCCATTCTCGTTGAGCATTTTCGTAATTGTATAATTTATCGTATCTTAAAGGCGTCAACCTTTAATCATTATATGGAAATTTTCATTATCCTCGGGCTGATCGTACTCAACGGAGTACTGTCCATGTCCGAGATTGCGCTGGTTTCCGCCCGTAAATCCAAGCTCGAAACCGACGCCAAAAAAGGCAGCAAATCTGCCAAAGCCGCATTGGATTTAGCCAACAACCCAGACGTATTTCTTTCGACCATTCAGATCGGCATCACCCTGGTCGGCATCCTGACCGGTATCTACTCCGGCGATGTATTGGCTCAGCAGTTGGCTCCGGTGATCGCCAAAATCACACCTTTACAGCCTTACAGTTTAGGGATCTCACAAACCTTGATTGTGGTGATTGTCACCTATCTTACGCTAATTATCGGAGAGTTGGTCCCCAAACGGATCGGCATGACCGCTTCCGAACGGGTATCGAGATTGGTAGCTCGCCCCATGCGACTCTTTTCACAGATCGGGCGTCCATTTGTGTGGTTGCTGGCCCGCAGCACCAACGGGGTAATCCGCATGCTGGGCCTCGATAAAGCGGGCGAAAGCAAAGTAACCGAAGAGGAGATCAAAGCCATCATCCAGGAGGGTACGGAAGATGGTGAGGTGCAAGAGGTGGAACAGGAGTTGGTGGAACGGGTCTTCAACCTGGGTGACCGCAATATCGGCTCCATCATGACCCACCGCAGCGACCTGATCTGGTTGGATGTAAATGCCAGCAACCAGCAGATCAAAGAGCAGGTCGAACATAACCTCTATAACGCCTATCCCGTTGCAGACCGCAATTTGGATCACATTGTCGGAGTCGTTTACCTCAAAGATCTATTCGGCAAGCTCGATGCTCCGGAGTTCAACCTTCGCCATGTGCTGATGCCTGCCAAATATCTGCCCGAGAAGCTGAGCGTCTATAATGCATTGGCACAATTCAAATCGACCGAGGTCAAATACGGCATCGTGACAGATGAGTTCGGCAGCATCGAAGGAATTGTTACGTTGAAAGACATCGTTAGGGCGCTGTTGGGCAACATGCCACAACTTGGCGAAGAGCAGGAGATCGTTCCGCGTGAAGAGGGCGGGTATTTAGTGGACGGGCAGTGCTCGTTTTACGACTTCTTGGCCTATTTCGACAAAGAGGACATCTACAACGAAAACAGCTACAATACGCTGAGCGGTCTGATTCTGGATCTGCTCGAACGCATACCGGTTACCGGCGAGCGGTTCACTTGGCAGGATTTCAACTTTGAGATTGTGGACATGGATGGCGCCCGCATTGACAAGGTGCTGGTTACAGTAAACACTCCTCCGACCGAAGAGTAACCCATTCCACCCACAACTCGCAGCGCTGAAAAGACAATAAGGGTTCAATCCAAGATAAGCCCTATCCTTTATAAGAAAAAAGCCGACAGGTTTCTGTCGGCTTTTTTCTTATCAATAGATGTCTTGCAACACCTTAACACTATTATCCAAATGAGCGGTTAAGAGTCGCTTATGTCGGCTTAATTGCTGGGGATTATGCCTTTTTGCCACGGAGATAACGATCGATTCCCAGAGCGGCCTTGCGTCCTGCCCCCATGGCCAGAATAACGGTTGCCGCACCGGTTACGGTATCGCCACCGGCAAATACCCCGGGACGTGTAGTTGCACCATACGTTTCATCCGCTACCAAGCAGCCCCGACGCGTGGTCTCCAAACCTTTGGTGGTCGATGCGATCAACGGGTTGGGTGAGGTTCCGAGTGCCATGATCACTACGTCGCACGGCATCTCAAACTCCGAACCGGGAATTTCGACCGGCGAACGACGTCCCGAAGCATCGGGTTCACACAGCTCCATCCGGATACAACGTACACCGCGCACCCAACCCTTCTCATCTCCGAGCACCTCAACCGGATTGCAAAGCATGTGGAACGCTATGCCCTCCTCTTTGGCGTGATGCACCTCTTCACGACGGGCAGGCAGCTCAGCTTCGCTGCGTCGATACACAATATTGGCTTCAGCTCCGAGACGTGCAGCAGTACGAACCGCATCCATGGCCACGTTACCACCACCTACGACAACAACTCGCTGCCCTACATAAACCGGAGTGTCGTAATGGTCGTCGTAAGCCTTCATCAGATTGACACGTGTCAAAAACTCATTGGCTGAGAGCACGCCGTTCAGGTTCTCTCCGGGGATTCCCATAAAGCGAGGCAGCCCGGCACCCGATCCGATAAACACCGCTTCATACCCCTCTTGATCCATCAACTCATCGATCGTCACGGTACGTCCCACGATCACATCCGTTTCGATATGCACCCCGAGGCGTCGTACATTCTCTATTTCGCGGGCCACCACTCCACTCTTGGGCAGACGAAATTCAGGAATACCGTACTCCAACACGCCGCCCGCTTTGTGCAAAGCTTCAAAAATGGTCACCACATAGCCCATTTTGGCCAGATCGGAGGCACAGGCCAGACCGGCCGGGCCACTTCCCACGATCGCCACTTTATGTCCATTCGGGGCCGATGCCTCAACACTATCTAACTTTTCGGGATGTTCCAACGCCCAATCTCCGACAAAACGTTCCAGCTTACCGATAGCGACCGGCTCTCCTTTCACGCCCAACACGCAAGAGCCCTCACACTGCGTCTCCTGCGGGCACACCCGTCCGCAAACCGACGGCAGCGAACTATCTTCAGCAATAACAGCTGCAGCGGCAGCCAAATCTCCCGAAGCAAGCTCTGCGATAAATTCTGGAATCTGCACCGAGACCGGGCAATGCTCCACGCAACGCGGTTTGCGGCAATGCAGACAACGCGAAGCCTCCAACTGCGCCTCTTCAAGGGTGTAACCCTGACACACCTCTTCAAAATTGGTAACCCTTACTTTCGGGTCCTGTTCCCGCACGGGGACACGTCCTATCTTGTTTGCCATCTCTTTCCCGATTATCTGTCCAAACCAATGTTGCAAACGTGCCCGGCAGCACGCTCCTCCGCCATGTGAGCTTTCCGGCTTTCAATGGTACGATACATTCCCTGACGTCGCATCGCCTCATCGAAATCGACCTGATGCCCGTCGAATTCGGGACCATCCACACAGGTAAAGCGGGTTTTGCCGCCCACTGTCACTCGACAAGCTCCACACATACCGGTTCCATCTACCATCAGCGTATTGAGGCTGACAATGGTTTTAATGCCATATTTCAGCGTGGTCAGCGCGACGAACTTCATCATGATCATCGGACCGATTGCAATCACCTCATCGTACTGCTTGCCCTGATTGTCGATCAAATCGCACAACAAGGCGGTCACCATACCTTTGAAACCAGCGCTACCATCATCGGTTGCAATATAGACATTGCCGGCAACAGCCTTCATCTGCTCCACAAAAATTAGTGTATCACGATTCTTGGCTCCAATAATCACGTCGGCTTTTACGCCGTGCTCATTCAGCCATTTGACCTGCGGATAGACCGGAGCGGTCCCCACGCCACCAGCAACAAACAGAATCCGTTTTTCGCGCAACTGTTCGATGGGTTCGTGCACAAATTCTGAAGGCTGGCCAAGAGGTCCCGCAAAATCGGCAATCGACTCACCGGGATTCATCTCACACAGTTTGCTTGTGGAATAACCTACCGTCTGAATCACAATGGTAACAGAGCCTCGATCTGTATCATAGTCGGCGATGGTCAACGGAACGCGTTCGCCCTCTTCGTCGAGGCGCAGGATGATGAATTGTCCGGGTTTGGCCGCATGGGCTACACGCGGAGCTTCAATCTCCATCTGGTAAATATTCGGAGCCAATAGCTCCTTACCGAGTATCTTAAACATATCGTACGATTAATTTTCTTATTTTCTTCTTAGCCTTGCGCACGGCAAGAGATATTTTATTCATTCACAGTCTTATTACACATTTTTACCGTTCGGTGATCATGGCCATTGCAGCCCATCTCGCATCACAGACGTGGCATATTGTGAGGCTTATGGGCTCTTTCGGCTCGCCACTCACTGTGTCTGCCCGACACTGCACCCCTCAATTTTTTTTTACCCTTTCGTGTGCACTCTCGCTCCTCTGAGATACTGCACGCTACACGATGTCCCTTTTATTCGCCTCGCCTTATTAAGACGCAACCAAGGCGCGCACTAAAGGATATTGCCTGTCAAGCGAAGTTCCCGCATCGGGCGTGAAGGGTCATTCAACAAAATCACCGTCGTTCCCATAAAACGCCCCGGTTGAGCCCCCGCTGAGCGCAACGTTCCGGTAAAGGTAACCGACGCTCCGGGCGCAATAGTGGTTCCGGCTTTCAAGGTAATGCTCATATATTTGTCAGGGTTGACCTGACGAATAATCAGCGGCGATTTTCCCACGTTGGTCACCGTAAAGTTTTTGGAGCGCTCATCACCCGCCTTCATATCGCCGAAATGGTAGTATTGAGCGGTAAATTGGGCTTTGGCCGCCTGAGCCAACTCCTGCTGCGAAAGACCCGAAAAATCCTCAACAGCAATACCCGACGCCGTGAACCGGACCGGTCTCTTTTGGCCGTTCACCGTCAGATAAAACGTTTGGTTGACCCGACCCCACACATCCGCCTTGCGCAGATCGAACGACAGGGTCATCACTCCGCCCGTAGCCGGTTCCAACTTCGAGGCAGAGAGCGACACGCTGAATCCCGGAACACGCGGGTTCTCATAAATTACGCCAATCGTGATCGGTTTATCGGACGCATTAAAATATTCCAACACCCCGGCCTTGGCATCTCCCCGAGGCACATAGCCGATTCCGACCGTTTTGCGGGTCACACGCAATCCTGCACCCAAATCGACAGGATATGCCTCCTGCGGTGAACGTTCAGCTGCAATCACATTGCCGGTGATGACCAGTTTGTTTTGGTTGCGGCGATCGTTGCTGACCACCGTCACCTCACGACGAAACTTTCCGGGACGATACAACGGATCGTAGGTAATCTCGACATAACCTTTGCGACCGGGCAGGATCGGTTGACGGGTAAAGGTCGGCGTAGTGCACCCGCAAGAGGTGACCACCTTCTCAATCACGAAAGGGTTGGAGCCTGTATTGGTGAATTCGAAACGGTGCGACACCTTGCCCCCCTTTTCGTGGATTTCACCGAAATTCCACTGCTCCTGCGCGAACTTCATCGTCGAAGTTTGCTGCGCCAACGCCCATGATCCAGTCACAAGCGCCATGATCAACAGAACCAACCTTTTCATCGTCCTACGCCTTAATTTTTACATCCAATTCAAAACTCCTCTCTCGCCTCCATCATCCCGTCATTTCACCTGCATTCGGTGTTTTTCAGCTCCTTTACAGTGTTCTTGAGGTCTTGTACCACTTCTCCTCCTCGCTTCCGCCGTCGGCAAGTTCACCTGCATGAGTATTTTGTGTTTCATGCCGCATATAGGCACGCCCTTCCAGCACCTCAAGCCTAAAAAAGCACCCTGCAAGCTAAACGTATCATCCCTAAGATTCCTCGCATCCCCAAAGGGAAGGCCGTCGGGAGCCTCGCATAACTAGCTATACTCAAAGCCCCCACAAAAATAGCCGAACTCTACAATTCGAACCCGCAACGACGGAACATCGCCTTATCGGTGTCGATATCGGAACCGGCCGTGGTCAGCAGATCGCCCACAATCGAAGCGCTAACCCCACAATAGAGAGCCTTCTCTTCGATATGTTTGATCATGTTGCGTCCTCCCGCCAACCGAATATTGGCCGTCGGGTTGATAATACGCATCATGGCCATCGCCACCAGCACTTCGGTATCCTCCAACGGCTTCACATCGGCCAATGGGGTTCCCGGAATCGGATTCAGCACATTGACCGGAATCGAATCGACACCGATCTTCTGGAGGGTCACCGCCAACTCGATGCGCTGTTCAGCACTCTCGCCCATACCGATGATACCTCCCGAACAGATGCTCAAACCGGCCTCTTTGGCCCAGGCAATGGTCTGCATCTTCTCTTCAGGCGTGTGAGTCGTACACAACTTCACGAAATAGGAGGGCGCAGTCTCCATGTTGCAATGGTAACGCTCTACGCCACTCTCTCGCAACTGGATCAGCTGCTCTTTGGTCAATAGCCCCAGTGAGGCGCACAGATGAATCGGAGTGTGCTGTTTGATGTGACGATAGATCGAACAGATACGATCCGTATCGGCCGCACTCAAAGTCCGTCCACTGGTCACCAACGAAAAGCGCTCCACCCCTTTCGACGCATTGTGCAGCGCCTCTTTGAGTGCAGCCTCCTCGCTCACCAACGGATAAACCTCAATATTGGTTTTGTGAAATTTCGATTGCGCACACCACTTACAGTTTTCGCTGCAACGGCCACTGCGCGCATTCATGATCGAACAGGTTTCGAACTTCTTGCCTTGATAACGGATACGCAGTCGATGTGCCAATTCATATAACTTTTCGGCAGGTGTGGAGTGCATCAGCTCCACGGCCTCGTCATATCCGAGCCGATAGCCTGCCGCAATTTTCTCTTCAAGCGTAACGATATCCATAAAAAAGTTGTACTATGCAGACAAAGATACTACTTTTGAACTGATATTCGACGTTAAACCCGAAGTACATGCAAAGCAAAAAAGTATATTTTGTCAGCGGCATCGACACCGATGCCGGGAAAAGTGTCGTTACCGGGCTGTTGGCCCGTGACATGAACGCCCGCAACGAACGGACAATCACACAAAAATTCATCCAAACCGGCAATACAGGAATTTCGGAAGATATTGAACTGCACCGGCGCATCATGGGGATTCCGCTGCAGCAGGTGGATCTTGACGGCACCACCTGCCCGATCATCTTCACCTACCCATCGTCCCCACAGTTGGCTGCGGAGATCGACCACCGGGAGATCGACCTCTCCTTGGTCGAGAAGAGCACGGCAAAACTGCTCGAAAGCTACGATACAGTCCTGTTAGAGGGAGCGGGAGGATTGTTCGTTCCACTGACCGACACCTACTCGACCATCGACTACATTGCCGATCATCATCTTCCGCTGATTTTGGTTACCTCACCCCGGTTGGGCAGCATCAACCATACGGTGTTGAGTCTTGAGGCCTGCTTCAACCGTCACATTGAGGTGGCCAAGCTGGTCTATAACCTCTACCCGCCCACCAGCAAAGAGATTACCGACGACACCCGCCGCTACCTCAAACAATATCTCCAGCGCCACTCCCCGAACACTGAATTTATCGAGATTCCGCTGCAGGAGAAAAAGTGGTAATTGCCCACAGCCAACAATGCCCAGACACAGGCGGTAGGATCTTAATCTTCGGTCACGAGATCTCAAGGTTACGAGGCATGGGGCCCCGGAGACATAAAGACATCATCATGAAGACCTCTTGAAGACATAGGTTCACTGGACCCAGACGAACCTCCTGTCTCTCCGTGAGGCAGGGATACGAGACATTCGATCACACGTCGGGACAGTAGCACAGGGGCAGCAATTGCAGAGAGTCTATTCGAAAATAGTAAGCGGGAACAGGGAACAGGGAGGCGGTCTGAGCGACTAACACGATTCCCATTCTGCATCTGTCACCTCCACGAGTGAGGCACAACTCCGCCGCCAACCGTAGCCCACAACTAAAACGTCAACCGTTATCCCATTGGGTAAGGCGATTGACGTTTTTTTATTATGCTTAGACATTTTCAGAGTAAAGCGTTTCACTAATCAAAATAACGATTCCCGATTCCCAAACGGGGACAGACTACACCTCTTTGTTTTGGATAGCATTGGGCGATGGAAATGGCGGGTGGCAGGTGGCAAGAAGACAGGATGAAGGAGCAGGGAGAGGCAGGAGACAAGAAGCAAGAGGCAGGACCACCAAGACAGAACAGTCTAAAATGGGGCAGTACTACGAGAGGGAAAAAACTTCGCACGCTTTCTTGACCTTCTTTCACAATCTTCTTGCGTGCTCTCATTTCACGATCTTCATTCTCGACCGAGAAGAGTGAACAGCCAACCAAGACGTGCCATCCAGCTCCTGTGCTCCTATTTTAATCAAAAAAAAATGAGGCCACACCCCATTTACATGGAACAACTGTGTTCCAATGCCTTATCAGTTACAAGAGGGGCGACACCTCGATTTCCACGAAAAAAATTGCAAATATTTTTCGCAAAATCTTTGCAGAATCGAGATTTTGCCTTATATTTGCACTCGCAAAACAGAAGGAAATTCCTCAATAGCTCAGTTGGTTAGAGCACCTGACTGTTAATCAGGGGGTCCAAGGTTCAAGTCCTTGTTGAGGAGCCCAAAAGTGAAGAGGTTACGATACAAATCGTGACCTCTTTTTTTGTTTTGTATCGAGGGTATCTGCATGCAGCGCCCCTCTTCCTTCCGCCACCTAAATCCTCGAAAAATCACACCTTTGGAGGCCTCACATTTCCACACACGGTTCTAACTTCCCTTCTCTCGCACGGGACCAATTGTCCTTCCCTCACACAGGTCTAAAGGGACTAACATGCAGCTTAAATTCCCTTGAACGCTCGCCCCTCAACAGACCAAATAAAACAGGTCCGGCTCTCCGTTCCTGTCCGCGCTCACATTCACGAAAGGCTTAAGTTGCATTTTTCCCCTTTGGTATCCTCTACATAACAAATAACTCCAAGCCTATCGCTACAAGAAACGCCCGATAACAGCAGAAAGTTCACAACAAATTCGGTCTCCGCTCCATATCCTGCCCAAAGACTGGAATCATATCACGTTCGAGGTCAACAATGATCTGAATATCCTAAATGGCATGGGGCACCGACCCAAATCCCATCCAGCGCCCAATCCGCCCCCAGGTCCGCCCCTTACGATCCACTCTACCCGCCGACTCGTTACGCCACACACTCTCACACCCTCTTTCCCATCAACTTCCTATCCACTCCTATCCTCGCATCCAACCTGTGAAGATAAGCACCCAAAGCACTTTCCACAGACAAGCCCCAGAACCCGAAGAGGCGGTGAACATTCACCGCCTCTTCTGCTGAAACTGCCAGGAACTCTACCTCCATTATACAGTTACTTGTTACCGTTTCACAACGGATGCGCTATTTTCTTTTACTATGATGTTTCCGCGAAAAGGTAACCGTCAGCGGTCGCAAGGGAATAAGCCCCTTTGGACGTCAGCAAGTATAAGACAAAAACGGGGTCGCACCTACTCCTCTATTTTGGCGTTATTGTGCATCGGACACCTCCAACTGCGAGAGATCGATCTGCTTGACAGGAGACGAATGTACCGTTTTACGAGCGGCATGTCCCCTCAAACAAATTTTACCCATATTACTTGAGGCCTCAACCGTCACCTTATTCACATCAATATCGGCCGCAAACTGAACCACACCCTTGGTCTGAATTTGCAAATCTCCAGCCGTACAAATCGAGATATCAGAACAGTTTCCAGCTCCAGCGATAGCTATATCGACATCCTCTTGGGCCTTTATATTCAATCCAGATATCTGGGCTGCACCGGCTTGCTCGTAACTCAACGTTTGTACCTTCAGGGAGACATTCTCAATGTCACCCGCTCCCACAATATTGATATCGCAATGGTTGGCGGTAAGCGTATCTTTCGCCGTAATTTTGCAAGCCCCTCCGAACACCCGGAACTTATCCAATGACGACAGGGTCACATAAGCATAAGCCATTACCGGACCCTCAATATTGGGGCTACCGTCTTTATTTTCGACATTTAAATAAACCGTTGTCCCATCCAACTCGCAAGTCACATTGTATTTTTCCGTCAGTTTGGAATCGTATTCCAGTTTGACTCCAGTTTGGTCTCCTTGAGTGATGACGATATCCCAACGCCCCGTCACGTCGATTCCCCGGATCTCTTTCCCGGTCCACAAAGATTGTTGATTCATCTGTTGAGCAAACAGGACCCCGATCCCTGCCCAACATACCAGTGCAAATGACACAACTCCTTTCATAGCAGATCTATTAAATAGTTTTGTATGACATACACTACAAATATCCGTGCCAAACAATCAAATACCTGATTTACATCTATTTGATCAATACATATTAGAGTAAAAATGTCTATTTATTGGACACTCACGTATGTTTTTTTGACAATCACATTGTACAGGCCTACTCCAAGCCAATCACAACCATCCCCTGCCCGCTATAAAAAGCATAAAAAACCTTCGACAACCGACCTGCCAACCTGGCTCTGGCCGTGCCTCATCACGTTGCTGATAAAAGGAGCAGATGCGGTACTGTTTTCCGACATACCCCTTTCCCAGGTCCTGCGGGCAACCCGAACGGCTCCCATGCAGATCGTATTTGGGCTACACGATGGGATGCCCCCAGAAAGTAATCAATTCCGGGCAGGGGTGATTTTCGACTGCAACTGTTGCATAAGCGCAGAAAAATATTTAATTTTAAGCGTGTTAGCTCTATTTTCGTAAAGAGTCACGCTGCTTTTCTATCTACAACCTGTTACATCCGGCCGGGGGCCATTCGATTTGCTGTAGTTTTTCATCGATTGGGGGCCAAACTATTGATCCCATCATCACTAAAAACGGACGCCATGAAAAGCACATTGATCTTATCCCTGCTGTTACTTACCCTGGTTGAAACGGGCCGTGCACAGACACCTGCACTCAATCGCATGAAACCGGGCCTCTCGATACGAGACATTCTATGTATCGGACTCGAAAAGATCGACGTAAATGTTCGTTACGTCAAAACCGAAGAGTATGAAGGTTATATCCTGGAGCGGAAAAACGAACCGAATCCGTTGACCCTGCAGGATATTCAGTACATCGAACAGGTCACCAGAACCTTGATGGAAAATTACCTGAGCGAACAGCTGAACGGCTCAGCAGGCATCCCTTGCGAACATATCGCCGACCATTATCCCTTTTATGTCCGTCAATACATGAATACCAGCACAGAGACAGATGCCATCATTGAAATCAGATTCATTGCAAAAGAAGATATTAATGAAACTACAGATTTCACAAAACAATTATGGCTATATCATACAATAGATCATGGATACCACGGCATGGCGGCTCGTATCAATTTAACTAAGAATACATTGGAGGATATAAACTTTTATTAGTTTCCACACAAAACAAGAGGTATAGGACAATCTGCTTGATCCGTCCGCCCTACACTGCAAAACTTCCATTGGGGTCGGGCGCGTACATTAACGGCGATACGGAGCGAACGTCACAACCCGTTCCGATTACCACAGGAAGAGACAGCAAACGCAATCCCTCAAAGAATCGATTCGAGAACCATTCACCCAATGATACGACCCCTATGAAAAAGCTACTGACATTACTGATGTTATTAACGGCTTGCCAATCACATCCGGTCATTCCAGCTGGAGACCCTGGGCAAGTGGTTGCACATTTTGAATTTGTCGAACTGCCGGATGGCAAAGGAGACACCCTGAAATGTATCACCTACTCCTTGAAAAATGAGAGCCAATACGACTATTATATTCTTTGGCCTGGAAGTTGGGGACTGTCATTAACAACTCATTTGGGTGACACATCGAGTTGCAATGCATATCATTTTATTGGAGGATTCGCATTTTATCGTTTAAGCGACGATCTTTCTCGACCCTATATTGATGAGAAATATCGGGAGCAAATTGAGACCGTTTTACGCCCCTATTTGTTAGAACAACGACAATATAGTGATTCGTACTTATTCCCCGACAGCATATCCTACAACAAAGTGAGGGATAAATTGCATCAAAGACGCATGAATAAAATTCTTCGAGCCACATCCGATCTCACCAAATCCCGACGGGAACGGATTCTGGAGGAATTAAAAGGCAATTACGTGGACTTTGAACCTGTTTTATTGAAGGCAGGTTCTTCAGCCGTAGTGGGTATATTCAGTAAACTAACTGACAGGAAAAAAAATATTTGCGAAGCTAAAATCCCTGCAGATACCAGCTATACGCAATTATATTACCAAGCTTTCCCTCCTTACTTGCCTCCCCGGGTCAATTGGGTATTTGCAGAGAAGGTTCCGGAGCCACCATTATATAGCACTTACATGAACCCAACTCCATTGCTTTGGTATTATGATCCGGAACCATGCTCCAAATACAAATCGTACTATCCCTATTTGGGACAAGTGATTTGTCGCGATACGATTATTGTTCCCACAAAATATTTATGGGAATAGAGTCTATCCTCGACAAACCACCTCACCACAAAAGCCTCAACCAAACCAATCCACCATCCTCAACAGTACCCCTATGAAAACCAAACTTAGAATAGGTATCATCGGTTTGATCTCATTGATCTATGGCCAGGCATTTACAGCTACAGCTGCACCGAACAAATTCCCGGAAATCTATCCCGGAGTAGAATATGGTACGAAAAATGACATAACCAAATACGATTTAATCTTGCATTTTTACCCCAATAGTCTATATAAATTGACATATCATTATTATGATCCAAGATTCCCAGACCAGCCAGAAATCTTCTTATTATCCACGGGGAGCTATCAGAAACAGAATACAACCCTGATTATGCATGATAAAATCTTTGATTTCACCTGGAAAATACAATTGCAAGAAGGAGAGTTGATGATCAAGTCCGGTTTCCAATGCATGCATGATATGTTTTTAACATATTATCGTACATCAAATGACAAATTCAATCCAAATTTCATTCAGACCATCAGGCTCAATTGGATCAAGTAAGAAAGGAAAAGCAACCTTATGTCAGTGTATCCAAAAGTTATAGCTGGTCCTATTTTAAATTATATTTGGAAACCGATCGCACCTACCGTTTGCTACACCACAACCAGGAGGTCATATCCGCCGGCACCTGGGACAGAGATGGAAACATCTTAGTTCTGACAGATTCTGCGTTAAATATGCCCTTTTACGGGATCATTCAACCCGATGGCATCAAAAGCATGTTACTGCCCGGTCTGTATCGCGGACCCATCGTTTTAAAACGATACTTCTGATCATCCTTAAACAACCCTCCTAAAACGACTTACAATAAAAACATGAAAAAGAAAAAGAGCTTACTGTGGGGAATCATACTAATCCTATGCATCGGCGGAGGCTATGGCTTGTATCAACGTCACCAACACAACCTGAACACACCGAGAACACTGTTAGAGATGGAGCAAGAGGCACATTGGAAGATCTCAGACATGCTTTGGGACGCCTTACATATTGATGACGGTTTTGCAAAATTCAGCTCACCGATTCTCGTCGATTCTGTCAGGGTTGGGAAAGATCTTTTGCAACCTATAAAATGATCCGATTGATTGGACAGGATACTATAGCCGCAGAAGCTACCGTGTCCAGCAACAAGCGTATTGAAACAAAAGATCTTACCTGGACAGGTAAATCACACCTATGGGAAAATCCTGTATTAATAAAGCCTCGCATCAGAGCATATACTTTTCTTGTCAATCGGTCGGACAGACCAATCTATTTAGCCGCTTATGAATTTGACATTCTGAAAGATACCATTGCTCCATCGCTGCCTCTTCCAGATCCATCCTCGTTCGAATACAATTTTGTTTCAGCCGGAGACACCAACGTGTATTGCTTACAGAACAACTTGCGAGGCGAAAATCTTGGCATCTTGAAAACACTTGATTATACCCCAGATTCGCTTTATGTATATATCTATGATACCACTACGTTTCATCAACACTCTTGGAAAGAGATCAGACAAAACAAATTGTATTTGGACAAATTGGTCCTGCCCAAAGAGCAATATGAGGCGCGTATGGGACACCCCCTAATCGTAACTTATCAGTAAACAATACAGGGCCTAAGCAATTTCAGATTCGTTGCAATGTGAGGCTATAGCGTCGCAGCCCTCCCCGCTCATACCTGCTCAAACCCTGCTCAAGACACGGTGTAGGCGTATCACAAGACAGCGCCTCCACCCTTTTCTCGATCGTCAATCCTGGCTAATCATCAAGCTATCGATATCTCGGTCCGAGGATATATACTCCTTGGCATTCATCTCAGCACGTTGCTCCATCTGCCAGCAGGCTACGAAAAATAGAGCGATCACAAATATTACGATCATACTCACCTCAATATAATTGGATAATCTACGCATAAAATTTAGAAATAGATAAAATTTAACTTACCGGCAACTTTACAATTACTCTGAATTACGATCGAATTACATATGTGGGCGCAAATTTAATCTTTTACGACAAGACAGCTAAAGACCATTCATCCCTATATGAACTATTCACACCTATTTAAATGATGTAACCAACTGACCAAACGCTGCATACACAGCCATAAAATTATGACAATCAATAGTGGATCGTCCTAATGTCATCCGTATTTGCTCCTCTTCAGAACATCCACTCAAACCCCATGCGATGCAGACTTTCCCAAACGGAATCATGCCTTTTATTGAGATTTATAGTTTGATCGTTACATTCATCTCGAGGTTGCTGCACATCCCGTGTCCTATTCGCTCGTAAATTTGCCCCCCACTTATACACTGACTGGTTGTACTTACTTCCTTTGCAAAATCGCTTTAACAGCTTGCAACGATCTCGCATAATCTGCTTTGATGACAACCATAACCTCGTACAATCCATCTCGCCCCATCCGATAACACTCCAAAACCGGGACGGCAAGCTGCAAATACTCCGGACCAATCTCTTTATAATTGACAGCACGATCAGAGGAATGAGTACTATCTTGTAAATCGTTAGAGTCCGTACTTTCACCGAGAATCAGCGCTACCAGTTGACGTACCATCTTCTCTCTGGCTGATAAATCCGCTTTACCTCTTGCTTGCAAATAACTACCGTCACTGGCACTACTCGACCCTATCAGATATCGTTTTTCTCCCGACTGCTCGAGCACCTCCACCTCCATAAAACAGACATTGCGAACCTGCCGTTCAAGAGACATCTTGTTGGGCATTACTTTCCAACCTGCCCGCTTCAGGGTTCCTGCTTCACGCCGACTCTGCTGTTCAACCTGGCTTCGAGTCTCACTGACAGCGTGTCGATCTCTCTGCTGCGCCATGGTGGACACTGGTGCTAACATTCCAATAAACAACAATACAACCAATAATCTAAACCACATATTCTTATTTATAATTAACCTCTTTGTTCCTTTTTCATCATAAGATATCATCGAACGATCTGAACAATTACACCATACTTGACCGTACATGCTTTCGATCACATAACCCGTACCCGCTAAAACGCTATTATTTCATAGCCAAACTGATCATAACAAAGATTCAGATCAACGCTATCGTGTACAACATTCAGCCTAATCTTCCCCAAAGAATCATCATTTTAACATGCAGGTTATCCCACCCAATTTGCACACAAAATGTTAACGGAAACAAATATATAAATTATTAATTTACTGTATATCAATGTATTACTACAACAATTAGCATTTTTTTCTAATTATTTCAACAAGACAAGTCCCTGATCACTGACCGGTTAAACGAGAAAAAAGAGCTTACGCATAGTTGTCGAACCATGTGTAGCAATTACAAATAGAGTTTCATCAAATTGATCATGGTATTTTTGATTGGGAATCAAATAATTATTATATTTAGAGCAGACCGAACATCAGTATTTTGCGGAGGACCATCCGGCATGTAAAAGCCATACCACCATAATTTCTGAGGTGAATATTTTCAAATGCAACGCATATGAAAAACACATTTCGTTTTATAACACTACTCTGCATAGTCGGTTCTGTCTTGCTGGTTTTAAATCCATCACTGGCGCAACCACAAAATACGCGTACTAAAGTTGCCACACCGGTCCAAGGAGAGTGTTTTCAAGGGTATATTTTTGATAAACACTACACCCTCCTTCCCTTTGAAGACACCAATAGCAAGTTTACCCCTACATATGATGATGTGGTCAAGGCCGAGCGCATTGTACGTGAGCAACTAATTGTGACCGGGAAAATCAACGATCAGTCGATCAACAAAAATTACATTCGGGATCATCTTTGTGAGTATCAACGCCAATATCGAGGATATCTTACCCCAGAAGGAGACTCGATTATTAGCATTAATTATTTGTTAGGCGACTACGATGAGCTTGGGATTGATTCCGAAATTCTCATGGTCAATGATGGAGGAGAAACTGTGTGGAATGCTGACGTCAATCTTTCCAAAAACACGATTGAACGATTTAACGTAAATGGAGTGGGTTAACTTAACTATTGTTTTATAAAACAATTTATCACACAATCTATAACAGCCTTTAAAATTTAACAACACATGTCTGTATCTGAATTCTACAGTAATTTCAAATCATATTGGGCAATGCAATACGCTTCAGATGAAACCATTGATCTATACAAATAATACCAGTGCTCAAACTATTCATATCCGGATAAAGATTTTCCGCTCCACAATGGTACAATTCTCCGATTTTTACAGATACATGAAAAAGCTCGAACTGAATAACAATTTTCTGATTTGTTTTCCATTAAATCAAATATATTCTGTCCAAATCCTGACCGCCAGACATCCTATTAAGCAACTTTTATGCACCCAAATTCAATAATATCTTTTACAATAAATTCATAATAAAAGGTACAAAATTGCTATATTTATAGCGTTACCTCAGGAGATTCTTCACCAAAAAACTCAGAGCACTATGAAACGGCTATGGATTGTAGTATTTCTGCTGAGTTGCATGGGCAAAATCCTGGCTCAAAACCCGTACGATTATGTCTCCATCATCCACGACTTTGTCATCAACGTCTATGTGGATCACATTTTACAAGGATCGCAATATATCAATACTCCCCCAACCCTCTATGCTCTTCCCGGGGCCATCGATTCTTGTGCAGGTTACAAAGGCCCCTACAAAAATTTAACCCAAAAATTCGACACCGTTGCCATACAGCAGAATCTGTATGTCGTTACCCCCGATGCTCGCGAAGGATATTTGGAGGTCAACAAAGGATTAACCTCCTATATTGACCAAAATCAACTGAACAGGAACCAGATACAAACCATCTACATGGTCAATGATCGACGTGTGGCAACCTATCAAGATGTACACCGGCTGAAAACGCTTGAGCCTGACGAAATTCTCCATACGGAATACAGCTGCGACACAGTGGGTCCAGACAGCTCGTTGTATATCCGCATCTACACGGTCGATAAGGAGCAACAATAGCAGTACTTAAGGAAAGACTGTTATATGACACGCTTCTTCCAGGCAAGGCATATTCATCACACCACTACCCTTCGGCATCAGAAGTCCAATCTACGTTCGACCCTCTTGTCCGCACACCTAAAACCATCGAACCATGAAACTACGCTTTTGCATTTTATTAGGGATGTTGGCTTTGATGAACATTGCACCTGTTTATCCTCATTCGCGGAAGCCAACAATCTATTTTGACCGCATTTTGCGAGATCTCATTCCGGAGTCTCTAAACACCTGCTATTACCAGACGTTGAAAGACCGCCATTACACGCGGCAATATGCCATAAACTTTAGCCAAACCGACCGACGGCCTTTGGTCGTAGCCATTTATACCAAACCTGCAAAATCGGGATACTTGAAGATCAACAAAGCGGTAACAGCCTATATCGATTCGAGTCAAATGGATACAAGCCGGTTGCAATTGGTATATATCGTTGATGGGCAACGGGTGGAAACGTGTAAAGAGGTTCGCCAACTCGTTGCTCTAAAAACGTGCGACATCGATACCATTCAATGTATCCCGAAAACAGAGGGTACAAATATCGTTTTGCATATCATTGTAACAACCAAGCAAAAAAGATCAAATAGCGTTGCATTTTCGCGGAATGTACTCACATCACATTAAAGAGACAAGTTAGATTATGAAAACAAGATTGACCTATTGTATCTGTCTATTATTGCTGGTTTCATGCAGCATTACTCATAAAATGATGAAAACTGAGGGAGTATATCAAAATACGCGCATGAATCAAAACGGGAAAGTTCAAATAGCAACTCTTAAGTTATATGACGTTGGACTCATGGAGGCCACACTAACAGATAAGCAAGAATATCTGGGAGAATGGAGTTATATAAAACCGAATCTCATCTTGCTGGAATATTTAACATTTTTAAATCCCGAAAATCCACCGCATACGATCTTCCCATTTGACAACTGCGAAATCAAAGTGGTCAATAAAAACACACTACAATTACATCATGCTGACAGTGTGTTTTTCATACGTACCACAGAGAGTCTATCTCCATCTCGCCCAAACAAAACACCCCAACGTGATCGTGGCCCTAAAAATATCCACCGAAATTAAAATTTAGATTCATGTCATTACAGACACGGTAGCGATTATTTTTTGCAGAGTATCAGGAAGTTTCATAAATTTATAACACCCTGATCGTTTCCTCCGTCACAAGAGCTAAATCACCCAAAAACAGCACCGCTATGAATAAGAATGGATTCTTGACCAACCTCTTCGGGCGTATTTTCATGGTGGCCCTCCTCTCCTTAATGGTCTACGGTTGTTACTCAAAGCACAGCAATGATGCAAACACCCCAACAAATTATATGTTTGCAACCGTTCGCAACTCATCATTGGCCCAGCAAATTACAGAATTTAGCGAACATGCAGAAATATATGGTTATCGCAAATTACTTTCGCTCAATATCAATTACATCAACAAAGATACTGTTCAATATAAGCTCGCAAGTATTAATGGATTCTGGATGTTAAATACTGACATAGCGTTAATTGCCAAGGTCAATGATATTTATGTTTTAGTTAAAATCAATACCATCAACGACTTTTCCCTGCCCGGAGATACAACTATGGGAGGCAAAACACCTACTGCTTTAGTCGAATTGCTGCGACAGGATTATCCTAAGATTTACGACGAATATCTGGAATTTAAGAACACCAGCTCAATGACGGCAATACTGTCTGAAGATGAAAATTGGACCCTGACCTATGTTAAAGATTCGTTAATATCGCGGGAAAAGTTCTTGTACTGATAGTCTTCCTATGGCTACGGTGAGATGATCTCTCTGAGAGAACGTATTCCTAAAAAAATAGGTCTATGAAAACAACATTACTTTTCGTACTGTCTCGTTGTTCGTAATCGAAACGGGCAGTGCACAGACTCCTTTAAAATATTGACCTAAACATCCTGACGCAGAAACCACAATAGGCCAACATACAGAGATTTCGGACAGCATATACCACTTCACAAAACTATAAAGCCATGCAAAACAGATCACTTTTTTTAGCATTCCCGCTTCTACTCATGCTCAGTTCATGCAGCATGCAGCACAACATCAACAAAATGAGTGGCGTTTACAACGCAAAATGGACGTTTCGAGACGAGCTAAACGATGATATTGCTGAAATACTAATTTTAAAGAACAATAAAACATTCACCATGTTATACCCCAATTGCCAATTTATTAAATATTGCGGATATTGGGAATATACAGACTTAAAGCAGATTAAATTGGAATGTTCTCCAATTCCCCCAGCGATAACACTTACAGATATACTCGAAGGACGGTTTACGAACTACCCTAATTACACCTTGGACATTATTGATAAATACACTTTATTGGAAGAAGATAGTATAATGTATTTTAATCGGTTCGACAAACTACAGATCCATAAAAACACTAATTATAAGAACGATACCGATCATACCACTACTCAGAGACAACACAAAAAAAGTCTAAAAATGGCTGGTGTTTATGAATACAAGACTTCCGTCACCGACCCCCTAAACCAAGATCCAATGTATTTGATCTTACGACCTAACGGAGAGTTAATCACGATACAACGACATCGAGCCAACAGATGGGGAAAATGGCTCTGTACCTCTCCTCGTACCATACAGTTTACGATGCGTTTCGAGAGGGATACCTCCTTAATCCTCAATAATCGCACAGTTCATGTTGTCAATAAAAATGTTTTGCAATTGGATCAACCGGACAGCATTGTTTTCACCCGAATCAAGACCCGGCTATTTTAAGGCATAGACACATTGCCCAACTCTTACTCGATACTAAGCCATGATACATTTCCGGAAAGTTCTATTATTATCAGAGCTGTCTGCTCCATAAGGATGCCCCCGATAACAAAACTGGACGATGTTTCACTTGCTGCAAACATCGCCGCAAGCGGTCTGTTGGTATTCCCTGCCAGGGTATCACAATAGTGCCTATTCTCATTACTATGTGCGTTCCTATTTGGATGACCTAAAACTAAAGCATTAGCATCGGCCTCAATGAAATACATTTCATAAAATTGGGGCCCCTCCATACACACCGTTTTCCACCAAACACTCTCCCCACATTCCTGTCTCCCAACCAAAAAAATTGACCGGTACGCCCTAAGCATACCGGTCAACACAACACCAGCATAAGCTGCTATTTTTTTTACACATTTATTTATTACAACTCCGAAAGCTCCGTCCTACTACACGTGTTTATAATCGTGACAACGGGTGCCGGAGGGATCCGACATCACCTCTGCATGGCGTGTACACAACGTATTTTGGTAATAGGCACAGTTCGCACAGCTTTCCGGGCCGGTAGGAGTTACCGATTGTTTTCCTCCGCCCAGCACGGCGTGAGAAGCCAACATGGCAGGCAGCAGTTTGGTCAGGAAGAGATAGACACTGACACAAATGACGATGATTCCAATGATAATACCGAAGAAGAGCAAGATAAAGTAAACCCCTGCAATCAGCAGAAACACCCCTTTCCAGCCCAATTTACGCAGTGCGGCCCAGGGTCCGTCAGAAGCATCGAGGCTATTATTAAAAAAGCGAAACAAGACACAAAACAGCCCTGCTACCCCCAGAATCCCGAGAATAACATTGATGACGGCTAGGAGTGAACTACCGAGATAGTTTCCGAAGACGAACCAATGCATACTGAGGTTATACCCGCAAATAAACTTGAGTCCGAAAAGCAGGACAAAATAGAGCAAAGCGGCATAGACCAAATAGGAGGCTTTATGCAGCAGCTGACTTTTGCCCTCTTGCGTGGTCAGGTCGGTTTTCAACACCAGCCACCAAGGGTAAAACAGGAAAAAGTAGAGCGCTAACCCCATCAACCACATCCAGCCTGCAGGGGGAAGATTTTTCACACCGGTAGCCAAGAAGGAGTTTCCGGCTTTACGACCTTCAAAGAGGCTGGTCTCCTCGGAGGTGATGTATTCTTGTTCGACATAGAGCGGTGCACCGCCATCTCCGATATCGACTTTGGCCCAACCATCGACGGGAGCTTCCACCTCGACTTTATCAAAATAGATCCAGCGTTCACCCTCTTTGCGCACCTCATCAATAGCTGGTGCATCAGGGGCATCATCAAAAAACATGACAGTTTGTTCCTCACCGTCTGGAGCATCATAAAAGCTCATCCCCATCTCGTTGGTCAGGAGATATTTGGTCGTATGAAACAGACTGACCGGCTTGAGGTCGGTAATATAAAACAACACATAGGCCCCTACCAATGCGGTGATTAAGGCAACGGCAAAACCGCTGTAATAAATCGATTTTTGGGATTGCTGAGAATTTCCTTCCATAAAACCGAATATTAGTAGTAAACAATTCTATTCTAACGTTTCCGCTATCTTAAATGTGAAAACTGACATTTTAAAGGAGGGTTCATCCGATTTCGATTCGAAATCGGATGAACCATTTTTTATTTCTGCTCCAGACCCAAATCTTTGAAGGTACGCGGAGCCGGCACCTTCGGCAGAGGCTTACGATCCTTCAGCTGCTCAAGAGCCACCTCGATAGCCTTTTCAAGCTGCTGATCCTCACCCATCTGCTCGCGGATCGGGTCGTTGTCCACCACAATATCCGGATCTACACCGTGATTCTCGACGATCCACTGACCGGTTTTAGCATCGTAATTGGTGAAAAACGGCACCCGAATATCGGTTCCATCCATGTAGGGCAACGTACCGCTGATACCGATAATACCACCCCAGGTGCGGGTACCGATTACCGTTCCGATCTGGTTTGCCTTGAAACTCCACGGGAAGAGGTCACCGTCCGATGCCGAATATTTATTGATCAGCAAAATTTTTGGACCGTGTTGTGCAGCGTCGGGAACCGTCCCGGTTTTGGTCGAAGTGCGGGACATCGTCATGCGGTACGGTTCACGCAACAGACGTTCGATAATCATTGGCGAGACATTACCGCCACCGTTGGCACGATCATCAATAATCAACGCCTCCTTGTCCAACTGAGGATAGAAGTAACGGGCAAACTCATTCAGACCCTCCGAAACCATATCGGGGATATAGATATAGCCGACACGTCCCTGCGTAGCCTCTTCGACACGTTTCAGATTCTTCTGCACCCAATTGTAATGGTACAGCGGATACTCATCGTCGATCGGGTTCACCACCACCTTCCGACCACCTTCGGCCGGTTGGGTATTGATGGTCAGCTCCGTCAACACGTTGGCTTTGCCAATCAACAGTTTGTAGATATTCTCAACCGAAGCCGTTGAAACACCGTCAATGGCGGTAATGTAATTGCCCTCCTCGATATTCAGCCCCAGTTCGGCCAATGGGGAGCGCAATTTTTCGCTGTAAGGCGCTCCGGTAAGGATCTTGTCAATCCGATAGAATCCGCTCTTATCACGGCTCATTTCGGCCCCCAGCAGCCCCATCGGAATCCGCTCTGCGCGTTTGCAATCACCCGGATTGACATACGCATGTCCGCAGGCCAGCTCACCGATCATCTCACCAATGATGTAGTTCAGATCGAAACGGGTCTTGGCGTAGGGAACCAGCACCGCATACTTCTCTTTGATCGCTTTCCAATCGACACCGTGCATGTTCTCCAAATAGAAGCCATCACGATATGCTCGCCAAGCTTCGTCGAAAATCTGGGCCCACTCCTGCGCATAATCGACCGTCGCCACCATATTGGACAGATCGACCGGATCACTCAACGTCACTTTGCTGGTCGGCATGGAGGTAACATAGAGTTTACCTTTCGAAGAGAAGAGTACGTTCTGGAAATCCAAAGAGGCATCTGCAATAGCAGCACTTTCGGCAACAACCTTATCCTCCTGCTCCTCCAGATCATACATATGGGTAGCCCCTTTGGCATAATACCAGATTCGTTTCCCGTCACAATAGAAGTTATTGTATCGGTCTGCTCCCAACGGCAATTTGATGATACGGGCATACATTCCCTCCGTATCAATCTTCAACGGACTGTTTTTCTTAGCATCTTTTGCGTTGCCGTTGGTCTGTTTTTTTGCTGCTGCTTTGCCATCGGTTGCAGCCTCACTGGACCCCTTCTGCGCATCAACTTCGGCATCTTTGGGCAGGAAGGGTGAAGGCAACATCTTATCCAGAGTAACCAGATAGATGCCGCCGGTACGGAGATAGATATGATTCCACTCCAAAGCACCATACACCGGATTCAGATCACGATCCGAGCAGAAAATCAAATATTTACCATCAGAACTGAAGGTCGGTTCCGAAGAGTTGTACCACTTTTCGGTCACCGGATACTCTTTGTTCTCCACCAAATCGTAGAGATAAACCACCGACATATCGTTTGAGGCGGGTTTGGTATAGGTGATCCAGCGGCTATCCGGAGCATAGGCCACATCCCAGAACTCCCCTTCGGGATTCTGCATCACCACCCGTTTGGTTTTGGCCGCCACATCGACCAGAACAATCCGGTTCTTGCGATCGGTATAAATGATCGATTTGCTGTCCGGGCTCCACTGCAAAGAGCGAATATAGGTATCGTTATTCTGGGTCAGCTGGATCGGATCTCCCCCCTGAGCCGGCTCCATCCAAATTTCGGTCTCACCGGTACGATCCGAAATGTAGGCAATATATTTGCCATCGGGAGCCCATGCCGCACCACGCTCGTTAGCCCCCGGAGTGCGGGTAATATTGCGGGTCACCCCCTCTTCAGCCGGTACATCGAACACCTCACCACGTGCAGTGACCGCCAACCGTTTCCCGTCGGCCGAAAGACTGGACGAACGTATAAAGTTCTGCACATGCTTCAGTTCGGGACGAGCATAGACATTTTCACCATTCAGCGTGATGTGGATCTGCTCCGACTGGCGGCTCTTCGGATCGAGTTTGTAGAGATAACCGCCATGCTCATAGACAATCACCTCACCATTCGAGCTGGGGAACTTTACGTCATAGTCGGTGTAATTGGTCACCTTTTCGGTTTTGCCAGTCTTGGTGTTGTAGACAAACAGGTTCATGGTCATATCCCGATCCGACGCGAAAAAGATCTCGTCGCCAATCCACATCGGAAAGATATCTTGAGCCTCGTTGTTCGTGACATTGGTCACCTTTTGGGCTGTAGGATCGTAGATCCAGATGTCGTCGGCCATACCGCCACGATAATATTTCCAGTTGCGGAATTCACGGAAGGTCCGGTTATAAGCCAACTTTTTGCCATCGGGAGAGTACGAGCAGAAGCCACCTTCGGGCAACGGCAACACCTCAGGCATTCCACCCTTTTCGGAAACGCTCCACAATTTGCCTGAAAAACCATCCCCGATACGGTTTCGATAGACAATCTGTTGTCCGTCACGACTCCAGGTCATCACGATATTGTTTGGCCCCATACGGTCTCCCAGATCATCTCGATTATTGGTCGAGGTGTAGGTCAGACGTTGCGGTTCGCCCCCTTCGGCCGAGATCAGATAGACCTCCGTATTGCCATCGTATTGGCCAGTAAAGGCGATCGACTTCCCGTCTGGAGAGTAGCGGGCAAAAATCTCATTGCCCACGTGTGAGGTCAAACGGCGGGCCTCCCCACCAGCAAGCGGAGCCGTATAGAGGTCTCCGGCGAATGTAAAAACGACGTCCGTTCCGTTGGTGGAGGGGAAACGGAGCAGACGTGCCTCTTCGGCCTGCACGGAGACAAACAGTCCCAAGGCAAGCCCCAATAAGCAACCTGTTCTTTTCATTATTACGAGTTTGAGTTTTGATTGCGTTTCAATGAGTCTTCTCTAAACCAGTTTCAAAGGTACCAATTTCTTGCTAATCCACGATGGTTTCGATGTGTTTCTCTCCTCATAACGGGACGTACTCGCTTTTGCTACATCCAAGACTTAAGCTCTCCAAAATTTTTTAATTCGAAACGGCTTCGTACGAGAAGGTATACGGCTACCAGTATATTGTAAAACCAACCCCATGTACACCCTCCCTCCTCAGACGGGACAGTTCTTCCCCACTCCGATCATTGCACCTTCCCAACTCGGCTTTTCCTTGGGGTGCAGCTATCGACAATGTCCCGCCCCCAAGGGGGTCACGCTCAACATTCCCCCACCCCAAAGGCGAGCTCTGTCAACAAGAGGTGTCTCCACCCATCAGTATCCACACTGCCAATCGTCCCAAGGAGGTCAATCGCCCCAACGCAGCACAATCCTAATCTCCATAAACATTCACCCTATAAACATCGCCCCTGTAAACAAAGCACCCTGCGATTGAAGATCAATCGCAGGGTGCTTTATCATCGTTCAAATATGAACTATCGTTTGATCTTTGCCGTATAGAACAGCAGATAGAGGACACCGACCGTCATCACGGCGATAGCGCCGTTTTGGCCCATGGCGTCGCTCATAAAGCCCATCAACAGTGGGAAAATGGTACCACCGAAGAGTCCCATAATCATCAATCCGGAGATTTCGTTCTTCTTTTCGGGCAGAGCCAACAGTGCCTGCGAGAAGATAATCGAGAAGACATTGGAATTGCCCAAACCGATCAAGGCAATTGCCGTATAGATCACATGAGGCGTCTCCGACACCAGCAGCGCGATCATCGCCACGAGCATCAACCCTACACTCACCGCAAAGAAGGATTTGGCCGACACATGACGCAGGATAATGGCCCCTGAGAAGCAGCCGATCGTACGGAAAATGAAGTAGAGGCTGGTGGCAAAGGAGGCCATATCGAGGGTCATCTCCATACGCTCCATCAGGATTTTCGGAGCGGTAGTATTGGTTCCGACATCGATACCTACGTGGCACATAATCCCCAAAAAGCAGAGCAGCACGAACGGTTTGCCCAGCAGTTTGAAGCAGGCAACAAATCCCGAAGCCTTATCGGGTTGCTCCTCTTCGATGCGGGTTGCACCGAGCCACAGCACCGCAATCACGGCAATGATCATATAGACGGGGAACAGCACCCGCCAACCCAATCCGAGACTCGGAATGGTTTGTGTAGCGCCCCACATGGCGATATAAGGGGCCAGGAACGAGGCAATAGCCTTGACAAACTGCCCGAAGGTCAGCGAACTGGCCAACTTATCGCCCGATATAATATTGCTCAACAGTGGGTTCAACGAGGTCTGCATCAGTGCATTGCCGATACCGAGCAACGAGAAGGAGATGAGCATCAGCAGGTAACCATCCCCGAAGATCGGCAGCAGCAGCGACAAAAATGTCACGAGCAGGCTGAGCAATACGGTTTTACGGCGGCCGATACGGTTCATCAGAATACCGGTCGGCACGGAAAAGATCAGGAACCAAAAGAAGACCAGCGATGGGAAGATATTGGCCTCTCCGTCGGTCAGGTTCAGATCGGCTTTGACATAATTGGAGGCGATCCCCACCAGGTCAACAAAGCCCATGGCAAAGAAGCAGAGCATGACGGGGATCAGCCGTCCGAGTTTAACGGATTGATTCGAAGACATAACTTTTATTACACGTTTTATTGTGCGATCAATTCGATCACATGACTATGCAGGGGACTAAAGCCAAACACCTCGATACCCACCTTCATCAGGTAATCACCCGAGAAAACCTGACCGTTAGTTTCGAGCGTCGAGGTGGTACCGGGCATCAGGTTGATCTCTTCGACACGATACATACGGTTGGGATCCAAGCCCTGGAATTTGACAGGGAAGAGCTTTTCTCTGAAACGGGGGTAGATATCGTATGCAAAGAGCACGGCACTGCTGCGATCCTGACTGACATAGTTAACCGCCATATGGTTGGAGGTGTAGGGTGAAACCAGTCGGTACTGCTCACCATCCATAATGGCCGGCACCAAACGTTTCCAGTTGGCAACGGCCTGTTGGCAGAAGAGCAGCTCGTCTGCAGTCAGCTCTTTGAGGCCGATATCGAAGCCCAATTTGCACATCGAAGCCACATCCGTACGGAACTTGATCGAAGCCATTTTATTCCAGCTGGTCACGTGTGCACACACCGCCTTTGCAGGGAAGAATTGTGAAAAACCCCACTGAATGTAGCAACGGTCCACCGGATCGGTATTATCGCTGCACCAGAACTCCGTAAAATATTTCAAAGCCTCATAATCGCAACGGCTACCGCCTCCGGAGCAGAGCATCATCGGCAGATCAGGATATTTGGCCTTAACCCGTTTCATAACATTGTACACACCCCGGACATGGTCAATGTACAACTGACTTTGATTCTCTTTCAGGTAGGGCGAATAGATGTTGGTAATCGGACTGTTGCAATCCCATTTGAAGTAGGCCAAACGTGGATTCTCCGTCAATAAACGGTCAATGATCCCGAACGAATAGTCCTGCACCTCGGGATTACTCATATCGAGTACCAGCTGGTTGCGATAGTAGTAAACGTCACGGTTGGGATAGTGGATTGCCCAATCGGGGTGCTTTTCAAAGAGATCACTCTTGGGGTTTACCATTTCGGGCTCGATCCAGATGCCGAACTTTACGCCAGCCTTGTCGGCAGCCTCAATCAAGGCAGGTACACCACCCGGCAATTTAGCCCGATTGGCCTCCCAATCACCGAGTCCGGCCGTATCGCTGTTGCGCGGATGGTCATTGCCAAACCAGCCGTCATCGAGCAGGAACATGTCCACACCCAGATCCTTGGCCTCCATCATCAAATCACTCAACATCTGCTGATCGAAATCAAACATCGTATTTTCCCAGTTGTTGAGCAGCGTCATGCGGCTACCTTTGCCATCCTTGAGCTGATAGTTGCGTGCCCAGTCCTGCAGATTACGGCTTCCTTCACCGGTACCGTTCGAGCTCAGCGTGAAGACGAATTCTGGAGTAGTAAAGACCTCACTTGCCGGCAACTTGTAGTTCGACGCATAAGGGTTGATTGCCGGAATCACCCGCAGGTTGCCGACATTATCTACCTCAAAAGTAAAACTGAAATTACCGGTCCAGCCCAACGTACCCATCAGTACATCACCCTGCATCTCTTCAGCCGGTTGTCCTAAACCGAGGGTAAAGAAGGGCTGCATCACCATCGAGGCACGGCTTCCCAACTTGGTATCGAGAATCTTCTTACCGGGCAACAGACGCTGCGTACTCATCTGAACTTCACGCGCCCAATCACTGCTGAATTCCGTCAGGTAATAGGACTCCCGACAGAAATAAAGCATTGTCGAGGCGTACCGGGACAACTCAATCGGTTTCTTCTCCTGATGCCGGATTTCGCTCCAGGTTTTAATGACATTCTCTTTGGCATAGGCCACATAGTGCAGCGTCACCTCAACCGGATAACGATCATCTCGCAACACAATGTCGGTTTGGGTTCCCCCATCAACTGCCTTGCTCGACGAAGAGACATAGTAGAGCCAGGTCGAAGCATTGCCATCGTTGTGGGTCACCGCAATAGCCGGTTCAAAATAGTCTTCGTTGCCGGATCCGCTGTACACCTCCCAACCCCGAAGGCCCACACTGACATCCGAACCGGAATAGACATTCCATTTCAGCTTTTTCAATTCATCAGCATGCAACAATTTGGCACCCAGATAGGTTTGATACAGACGGCCGTTGGGAGCCACCTGCAATACCAGGTCTGTTTTGTCCGTCGAAATGCGGATCACCTGCTGTTCAGCAGCACTTACGCTCTGCACAGCCAAAGCCAATCCGAGCATAGCAACAATACGTTTCATATATTTTAGGTCCATTTAATTTATAAAATTTTACAATCCCAAACGGAAAATCTCTACATTCTCGATAGAAGCATCGCCGCCCTCGGCATAGAAACGCACACTGTTGTACGGTTCGGTCGGGAAGATCAAGTTAGTCATGGCAATACGTCCGCCATCAACAAAGATCTCTACCGAACATTTATCTACAAAAATATCGAGATGGTAACGCTTTCCTTCGCAAAGGTTGAGCGGAGCCCACGTACCCAGCGCAAAATCGTTTTTGTAATTGATCGAATTGGTTTTCCGGTGATCGTCCGTCTCCAGAGCGTGCAGCTCCGATTTCTCGCCGAAAGCCGTCAGGCCACTCTCCGAACGATCCATCACCAGCTTCATGGACGTCATATCCAGATAGATCAGACTCTTCTCCCCTTTGGCATTGTAGAGCTCCAGACCAACCACCTGTGCACTGCCCGGTACGATGTCCATAACCATCTCGTAAGCGCCATCGTTGGTGGGCAACATTTTGTCGAGCTTGTAGTCCTCGCCTTTGAGTGTGATCGTATTCAAGGTACGGCCCTCTTTACGCAGCTGACGTACTTCGGGAACCACATTGGCAGCCATGTAGGTCTGACCATCTTTGGTGTAGAGCGACAACTCACGAGGCAGACCATTGGCACCACGATACTGACGAATCGGGGTGAAGTTCGCATACTGCCAGTTGCTCATCCAAGGCACGGCGATCTCCCGTCCATCAACATTCGAAATGCAGACTGCCGCATAGTGGTCCTTACCCCAATCGAGCCATTTAGTAACCTCTTTGTCGGTATCGCATTTGAAGGTTTTACCGTCAAAATCACCGACAAAATATTCGGTTGCACTACCTCCGAACAGACATCCGGGGTTGATATTGACGATCATCACCCATTTTTTGTTGTTCGGATCACCATTGACCGGCAACTGAATGAAGTCCGGGCACTCGAACTGACTGGGCTGCATGCCATATCCCCGACCGAAACCACTCAGATAGGTCCAGTCTTTGAGGTTTGTCGATTCGTAGAAACGCATCTCCTTGTCAGCCGAAACAATCATATACCATTTCCCGGCCGGTTCAAACCAGAAGACCTTCGGGTCACGGAAATCTTTCAGCCCATCGAACGGAGTCAACACCGGATTGTGCTCATACTTGGTATAGGTACGACCGTTGTCGGTGCTGTATGCGAGGCACTGGATCTGGCCGTGCTCATCGCTGGCCGAGGTATAAAGAGCAATGATGGCATCTTTACCATATCCGGCCGTATTGTTTTTATCCACAACCGTACTACCCGAGAAGATGTGGCCCAACGTATCACGAGCAATAGCCGGGTTGAGGTGCTCCCAGTGGATCAGATCCTTGCTGACGGAGTGTCCCCAGTGCATGTTGCCCCAACGCGAACCGTAAGGGTTATATTGGAAATAGAGATGATACTCACCATCCTTGTACACCATACCGTTGGGATCGTTCATCCAACCGTACAGCGGCGTATGGTGATAAATCGGACGATAGTAGTCGGTATTGGTCACATCGAACTTGTCGGACAACTTCATGCTATCCCAGCAGATCGCATCCTGACCGATCCCGGCGATGGAGACGGTAGCAGCCGAATCGCCCTGCGGCAATTCAAACGGCACGTAGTAATCGATGCTGTCCACGGCCAAACGTACATCCATGGCCACATCTGCCGGCGAGCCGGTCACGAGTTTCACTTTGCTCTCGTTGCAAGCCTCCTGAATAGGCAGCAACAGATACTTGGAGGGTTTCGAAATGTGTACCACTGTCAACGAATCTCCTTGAGACTCGAATGACAAGCCGCCCTGCGACGATTGACAGCTGACAGCTGCCCAACCAAACATCGCCAATACGGCCCAATTGACCAATCGTTTCATGATGGAAGTATTTTTATTTACCTGATTTAAAGCATTATATACACCCCATTCAAAACAACCACATCAGCAAACCGGCCTGAAGAATAGACACAACAATCGGAAACATAATCCAATCCGGACTATCCTACATCTATACTCTCACCTGGTTTACATCCGTTCGCTTGTCGTTGAGGACTTATGCAAGTTACAATTTTATAACACCTTATGAACACTTTGTTCGGCAATACAATCAATTAAAATTTGATCTGAGCCGAGAATTCAACCGTGAAGGGTCGGATATAACTACCCGCCATGACGGTGCCGGCATATTTACCTGCCTCCTCTTTGGTAATCAACTCCGCACCGGCGATACTACCCTTGGCACCGGTTTGGTTGAGGAAGTTCACCACCGTACAGCCCAACGCCAAATGTTTATTGACCTGCCAGTTCAGTCCGCCAAAGGTCTCCCAACGGCCATTGAAGTAGTAGGCATCGTTGATGTTGGCGTAGGTCTTGCTGAAATAGCGGAAGCTGGTCCAGATTCGCAGATCTTTGGTGATCATGTAGCTCGGATCGATCTCGATAATCACCTGCGGAATCTCGGCTACGATATTCCCGGTCGCATTGATCTGGCCCACATAACCGTCTGAGAAGGTGACCGATGTCTCATATTTTTTGTAGGTCGGTTTCTGGTAGGTGAACAGGAAGTGGAAATCGAACCCTTTGAATGGCCGGGCCACTACATCGGTCGTCCAACCCAACGTTTTAATATCATAGGTCAACGGTGCAGCCAAAATCTCATTCTGTCCATTCACCGAGTGCTGCAGGTTCAATGTCGAGTTGTTGTTGGTTTTCGAGATATAAGAGAAGAGCGATGTCAAGCTCAACCAACTGTTGTTATAGTACAGCCCAATACGTCCCAAAGGTACTGAGATTCGATCGGTGTTAGGCATGGTTGCCGGAGCGAAGTTCTCGATACGGGGGTGCTGGGTAATGTAGGTAAAGTCACCCGTAAAACCGAACTGATCGGTCACCTTATAGGTTGCGGCAAAGGTCAACGCATAGTTGAACCAGTCGTGGTCGATCGAGGTCGGAGCAATCAAGACACCATTGGGATCTCCTGCATTCCCCACCTCATAGCCGGTCCGATTCCCCTGATCATCATACACGGGAACAACCGTTGCTCCAATGTGATAGTTGGGCAGACGACCGATATAGTCGCCTTCCGGATTGCGAACTGCGGCATTTTGTCCCCGCAAAGCCTGATACTCGAAACGGGCACCGTAATAGATGTTCAGGCGATCCGTTATATCCCAATCGTGCGTAAAATAGAGGGCAACTTTATTTTCATACCCTTTATAATACTCCGACGCATTTTTATTGAAATCATAGTAGTAGCCGTTGCCACCGTAAACACGTCCCGGCGTATTCTGATAGTTAGGATTCATCAAACGAACAGGATACCCTCCGTCAACCGGTACCGACTGATCATACATGGTGGTGTTGGAGGTGTAATCAATGTCATAGAACCACTCGTTCACACCCAAACGCCACGTTCCATGTGACGTTTTGCGAGACAACTCGGTGGTGAACATCATCTCATCGATCAGCCCCCGGTTCAAGCACGACATACGGCTCTGAACATATTCGCCCGTGTAGGGTTGCATGCTGCCATCCGGAGCCTCGTATTCATAATCGATGGTTCCGTCGGTACGTTTCTTCAACTCCATCGGCGTCTGATAGACCAACGATCCGGTCGAATGGTCATATTTGAAGACCGTCGAAAGGTTCAACCCGTTGTCCCAGGTGTAATCGTTCATAACGGTAATGGCGCTGGCCTTGTTCTGAGAGGCGTCGTAGAGCGTCGTCTTTTTCATCTCGCCGGTCCGCATATCGCGATAGATCATCTCATTGTCCACCGGCAGATAGGAGGTGGTACCCAACTTGAATTTGCCGAACTCACGCACGCTACCGTCCCCAACATAAATAAACGGAGCCGACTGCGTAGCATAGTTGTACACCGGATGGCTGTTGCTGTAATTGTAGATCACGGTAAATGACCCGCGGTTATCATGGTACCGCTTGGTCAGGGCAAATTTGTAAATCTGCGTACGGTCCTGGAAGGGGGTCGATTGAATCTTGAACGTTCCCGGATCGAAATCCTGATAAATGTTACCGCTGAAGAACCAATCACGCTTGATTTCACCATTGACGTTGAGCGAAAACTCCTGCAAGCCGAAATGGTTCGTCTTGTAATTTAAGGTTCCATGAAAACCCTTCTCGCCCAACTGGGTCATTGAGTTAACCGCATACCCAATATTACCGGTTTTAATTGCGGTTTCGGAGATTTTCAACAGCCCCACATGGCTCAAACTGGCATCGGCACGCCACTGTGCATTAATACTGTGAGGGTTGGTTGCATAGGTGACCGGCACGCCGTTTTCCAGCACGTTGACGTCGGCTGATGGCAATCCGATCTGAATTTCACGCGGACCGTTGGCACTGGCCGCATTCAACATCACATTACGGTTAGCCTCCTCTTTGGACGAAGAGGCATCTGTCACCTTCGTTGAATCCTGCACCGGTTTCCGGGCCGATTCTTTTTTCGAACTCTGGGCAAACGTTCCCCAGCAGATACACATGGACAACAAAAGAGTTACACCGATTTTTTTTGTTAGGGATGCACTCATAACTTTAGTGATTAGGGATTGTCTAATTGTCTATTTGATTTTTGGCGTTTGATTCGTTTTCAAGTCCACTGACTACAACATCCTTTGTACATCGACGGTCCATTTCACATCACAGCTCCTCAAATACCGTCACCCTGCATCGATAAATGACCACTTATCGCCATCATATTCGGAACGATTCGAGTCCTGCAAATCTTATGCATGACCTTTTCGAAACGATCACATTCAACGCTGTAGGCACTTCTGATCGAGATTATTACCGCTATCATTCGCATCTTTTATCGTCAAACCGTCGCTGCGGCATGCGAATTCTCGCAAACTCTCCGACATCACATTTAAATCGTCAGAACGAACGATTCAACCTTGACTCTCTCTCTTTGCCCACATAATACGCACCGTTCATCTTCTCCATCCGGTACCATTATATTATGGAGTCCGGTAATCACAAATCGGCTCCTCAATTTTTCTCTTTGCGGCTGCTCCCAGCAAAAGCTTACAATCCTTGCGACACAACCTCAAATCCACATTCACCTGTATGATCAACAACAAGTTATTGGTTGTTCGAAAATGGACTGCAAAAATAGTCAATGTTCAGAATAAAACAAGTCACAACAATCGTTTGCGCAACCCGATTTTGCAAAAAAAACGTCAAGTGTGCCATTCACGCAAATCTCCGCATCACGCTTCTTGCAGCCAAAAAACACAGTCCATCGGCACCGTGGTGGAATCATCACATGACCCGTCCAAACAAGCCATCCACGGATCCAACACCAACATAATAATAAACAGATATTTAACTAAAAATAAATAGATAAAGCAGGACGCATCCAGATGTAAAAAAGTCCTATTATTGATGTCTAAATCAAAAATCAAAAATCAAAGTTTTCAAAGTCAAAAAACTAAAGATTCCCCTACTTCAAAACTGCATAAAAAACATAAATTTTCACGCTAAGCATAGAACGCAACAGACGCTTCCATCTCCTAATGGCCTATTATCGTATAATCAGGACGGACCCGAAATCACCCTGTATCCTTGAAGCAGGGCTCCTGATCATCAAGCCTCTGTAACGGATTGGATAGAAACCGGCTGTCCTAAGCACAAGCTATTGACCTATAATACTATACACGCGGCTGCACCGGTAGATTCTTAACCTGTGACCACTCCACCGGATTTTGAGTTTTATAAAAAAGAGGAAGACAAGATATGCAACAGACCGTTGCACAAAGCGTTGCACGTCCATTAATTTATAACTATGGATTGGCAAGAGCGCCTAAATCACATATTGGTCTTTACAACTTAACAACGCCTCTGTTAAGTAGATAGAGCATAATGCGAGCACATGCTTCAGCATCGGCCAAGGCATGGTGATGGTTTTTCAGATCATACCCGACAAACTCCGAAACAGTCTCCAATCGATGATTGGGCAGCTGGGGGAAATGTTTTCGCGCCAAACGACAGGTGCAACGGAACGTATAGTTCGGATAAGGCATATCAAAGTGGCTAAAGGCGTGACGCAAACACCCCTCGTCAAAAACGCTATTATGGGCCACTAAGGTTAAACCCTCCAGTTCGGGTGCAATCCGCTGCCAAACGATCGGAAAAGGATCTGCCTCATCCGTATCGTTGCGGGTCAGCCCATGAATTTCGGTTGTCCAACGGCAATAGTAATTGGGCTCGGGACGAATCAATTCGTACAACGATTTGAGGGGTTGCCCATTGCGCACAATGACCACCCCAACACTACAAACGCTGTAACGGTGTTGGTTCGCCGTCTCGAAATCTATGGCTGCAAAATCGTTCATGATATATTATTTCGGTCAAATAACCCTACCCTCCACACTACGCCAAGGAGCGTCGTCCGACCCCATCCGTCCCGATCCGGATTCCTGCGGGAGGGTGTAGAGGCTAATTTACCACCTCTTCGGCCACACCCTGCAACCGGTTTTACAAGAAAAGTTTAGCAAACAGGCGCCGACCGGTTTCTGTGGTCATCACCGTATCGTAAAAGTGGCGGGCTTGACTACGTTCGTAATATCCTTCGATCAAATTGACAATCATGTCCGCCTCATAGAGCGGTTCAAAATGGAGGGTTCGGGCCGATTCGAACCGATGATGCGTTCCAACCACGTCGGTCAACCACTGTTTTTCAGCAGCGGTTAACTCCTCGACATCCTGCAACCACGAGCCTACCACTTTGCGGCCCATCTCCTGCTGGTGAACCGGCAAACTGTCCCCGTAGCACCGGCGTGACTCAGGACAGCCAATATCATGCAGCCAGGCAGCGGTCTCCATCAAATCGAGTGCCCGTCCTTCGATCCCCTCCCCGGCTGCAATCATACGCGTATAGGAGGCAACGGTTTGTGTATGCTGAATCTGTTCAATGGCAGGCTCTTCACCCGCATAAAATTCAATAACCTTACTGCTGATTCGATCTCTCCACTCCATATGAAACGTCTTTATTTTGGATGCAAAAGTAGAAAAAGGTACAAACAGCGACAAAAAAACTTGATTTGCGCCCTCAACCATAAAGCATCCATACCACCAGGAAGCTAAGACAACCAACAAAAATAAATAGGCTGACAACAGCACTGCGGTACCTCAACATACCCCAAGGGATCAACAAGCCAAACTGTACGGCACACCCATTGGGGCGCATCAACTACCTACATGGTTTCGTCCAAGGGTTGCTGGCATGCCCCATAAATCCTGGACAGGAGAGTTTGATTAAATTACAGTTTGAAGGGGATGATCCACTACCTTTAAAAATGCTGTAATGTCATTTCACTGTCGCTCCATAACAAGTCCTGTTCAGGTCGAATCTGCAACGACACAGCGACCCTACGACAACCACTGCTCGGGATATTGGCTGGTCACCTTACGCAAGACATGATGGCTCACACGCCAAGATTTAATCCATATTCGATAAGCAAACAGACACAGCAGGAACAGCGTACCCACGATACAGATCCAACCGTAGAGCTCTTTGAGGCTAAGCAGTGTTGCCTGCATCGATACCTCGCTATAAAGTTGTTTGAGCGGGACATGGGGGACCCAATCGCGTACATTATCCAGATTGCGGCTCAACAGCCCGAGATTATCCTGCTGCAGGTAGCGCATCCAGCGTCCCAGGATGGAGTTTCCCAATGGAATTGCAATACTGGTACGAATAAAGCTCAGCACACAGAGTCCCTGAAAAAAATATTGGAAAGGCACGCTTTTGGCCACGTAGATTGTCAAGCACACATACAAAATACCGTAACCGATTCCCCGCAAGAAATTGGGGAGATAGAGGCTTTCGATATTAAGGTTGGGATGGATTAAAAAGTAGAGACAATATTGATAGACTACCAACAGCAAGAAGCCGAGATAAATCAACAATTTATAGCCCTCACCCATGATGGCCTGTCGGTAAAAGACGGTTGCCGAACCGCAAATAATTCCTGCAAAAACGCACCAGTTGATCGAGACGGCGTTCAGGGAATCATATTTAAGGATTGACCTCATGAACATCTCTTGCAGGACGTTGGAGGTGGTCAGGAAGAAGCACAGCATCAAAAACAGGAACAGTACGGTAGGGAAATGGGGATACCGAAACACCTGGGGAGAGATATACGGGCGACTCAGGCGGAACATCCGGTTGATATTGATCAGCAGGGCGACCACCGCCACCACAATACTGGTACGAATCAGCGGGCTATCGAGCCAATCGTAATATTCGCCGTAGATACAGAGGAAGATGACCGAGAAGAGGAAGATGGCCCAAATTGCGCCACCGAGCCAATCGATGCCATAAAGGGGCACTTTACGGAAGAGTCGAATGGTACGGGTCAAGGTAAAGACCAGAAACCAGACGACACACAACATGCCGATAACAAACCAGTGCATATATTGCCAGTTGGCCCAATCGCTGATATGGACGGCGACCAGTCCGGAGAGCTGGATACTTTCGAGGACGATGATGTAGATGACCGGATAGAAGATCGAGAAGTTTCCGGAGGGGGAGACGCTCAGTCGCACATTGGAGAAGCACTCGAAGGTTCCCCACATGCGGAAGATTCCGGACACGAAGCAAACGGCCACCAACAGATAGACATTGCGGGTCTGCATCGAGATCAGATTGCATGCGATCAGGATGGGGCAAACGGTCAGCAGAATCTTACGGGTCGGAAAGCGGAATTTAAGACGGAAGAGGATCGGGAAGATCAAGGTCATGCCGATAAAGGAGGCATATGCCGCCATCTGGACATCCTCTTTGAGCCAGCCCCACATGCTGGACATTTGGGTCGCTACGGGGAGAAACACCCCCGCATTGAACTGAAATACCAGCGCAAAAAAGAACGACAGCCCCATACAAATGGGCAGAGGCACCGACTCTTTGAAATAGGGGATGCGTGGACGTCTTGCAAAAAAGTCCCGAAACATGCCGTTACAATTTTACCGAACACTCGACATTCATTCCGGCACGCAGTCGCTTCAAATTTTCCGGGCTGTTCTGGTCGGTAAATTCGATGCGAACCGGGATACGCTGCTCCACCTTAACAAAGTTTCCGGCCGAGTTATCCTGAGGAATCAGCGAATAGAACGATCCGGTGGCGTCGGAGATTGAGACGATGCGTCCAAAGTAGGTCACTCCGGGAATGGCATCCACCTGCATCTCAACCAGCTGTCCACGGTGCATGTCGGTGGTCTGAGTCTCCTTATAGTTGGCGATCACCCATTTCTCTGCGCCATCCACCAGGGTTACCAACGTCTGTCCCGACTGAACCAACTCCCCTTCATGAATGTCCTTGCGTCCGGTCACGCCATCGGCCGTTGCCCGGATCACCGTATAAGAGAGATTCAGTTTGGCCAACTTCAACGCCGCTTCGGCCAGTTTAATTGCCGACTTATTCTGCTCAAGACGTTGGGTCTGCTCCTGCGTAACCAACAACGAAGATTGTTTCTGTCGCAAAAGCTGCTCATAACGGGCCTGGGTCGCCGCATAATCGGTTTTGACCTGATCGAACTGTTGGGGTGTCACCGCCTCCTCTTTGACCAACTCCTGATAACGTTTGAAATCGGTCTCGGCATTTTGCAGCCGCACTCGTTGCTCCTCAATGGCCGCATCGGTAACGAAGATATTATTTTCTGCCGTATTGATGGTCGTACGCATGGCACTCATCCCGGCCAACGCATTTTGATAATCGGCCTCAGCTTGGGCCACCTTCAATTGATACTCCGTATCCTCGATGATCACCAACGTATCACCCTTTTTCACCGGCTGATACTCTTCAAAACAGATCCGTTTAATAAAGCCTTGAACACGGGTATTGATCGGCGTCAAATGCTGGTTAACCTGAGCATTGTTGGTGTACTCGACATCGCCCAGATGGACGAACTTCGCACTTACCCACACAATCCCGACCAATAACACCAATCCGATAACAATATTCGGAATCACCCGCTTTTTATTTTTTATCTTGAGCATAACCTCTGTTTTTACTAAACGAATATTTTAAGAATTGAAACAACTGAACAAAATCACCAAGAAGGGCAAGAGACTCTTCCAACAAAAAATTCAGGATGCTAAATCGTTCCCGTGATCTTCTTCAGCAAATAGTATTGATAGATGATACCAATCTGGTAGTTGGCCAGCTGCAGCTCCATATCAAGCTGGGTGTTGCTGGCATCAAGCATGTCGGTAATTAGGGCCAGACCGTTCACATAACGTTGGCGGACAATATTGAAGTTTTCGTGCGCCAGCTGGACACTCTTCCGCTGTGTCCGCAATCGGATATAGGCCTCGTTGAGGTTGACATAAGCCGCATGAACCGAATTTTCGGCCTCCTCGAGCGCCAAATTACGTGCCTCCTCCATCTTTTGGGTGGCAAAACGGGCCTGACGCAACTTCTTCCCGGTACGGAACAGCGCGTCGATATTGTAGGAGATGCCCACCCCGGCATACCAATTGGTGAAATTCTTATTTAACGGAGGAACCTCTATCAAAATCGGTCCGGTAAAATCGTTGGTAGCAAAAACTTGAACCTGTGGACGACGTTCTGCCCGCAATTTCTGTTCGCGATTAACCTCCTGGGCAATTTTCAGATCAGCCAGTTGAATCGAAGGAGACTCCTCCAACTGCTGCATCCAACTCGCTTCACTAAGATCCTCAACGGTCAGTTTACGCAGCTCAATCGAATCCGGCACAATCTGTACGCCGGGATCCAAACCGATGGTTGTTGCCAAACGGTAACTGAGAATATCAATTTTATCTTTGACAGAAGTGAGGGCCAGCTCCAGATTCTGCAGTTGAAGCTCATAACGGGTAATATCGCTTTTGAGAGCTGTTCCCTGACGATACGAAGCCTGCATATCTTTGACCAGCAGGCGTGTCTGCTCGATATTTTTTTCGTAAACGACCTTTTGATTGTTGAGTTGGAACAGATCCAGATAGTGTCCCAACAGCAGAAACCGTACATTTTGGCGATTATCGGCATACTCCTGTTCGGACACCTGTTGGGAGAGACGGCTCGATTCAATATCGCGTGAGATCGACCCGCCCGCATACACCACCTGAGTGGCCTTGATCACGTATGAGTTGCCGAAATGGGGCATATCGGCATGCACCCCGTTCGAGAAGTTTCGGTCGGACATCCAACCGTCACCAATATATTGGAGTTCCACTCCGACGCCGATCGATGGCAGACGACCATCTTTAGCCACCTTGACCCCTTGTTCGGCCTCGCTGATGGCCAGTTCGTGCATCCGGATGCTCTTGCTGTTTTGATCGGCCAGTCGAAACATCTCATCAATACTGAGAGAGACAGACTGGGCAGACACACTACACAGAGAACTCAAAAAGAAAATACCGCTTAAGAAAACTCGTACTCGTCCTATCATATTCACATTCATCAACCACCACAGGACCGGTTGTCGTCCCCGGTTCAAAACCTCATCCACGCATGGGTTGCAACGGTTACAACCTCGGTGTTCTGTTGCGAACACGACGCACACGCTTCTCAACCATGAAAAAAACAGATTTGACCGCCCCCGACCTCCAACTACGGGTCCGGACCGATCGTCGAAAAACATTCCGGCTGGCAGCATCGGAAGCGAAAAGAGCTTTCCTTCTGCCCTGCCGTTTCATCCCTGACTTGTCAATTCCCGCACATCAGACGTGTTGTGCTTGTGGGTTCTTCCGGAACTCGGCCACAACAACCCTCCGAAATTTCCCTTCTTTGTGAGTCAGAATTCGACTTCATGATTTGACGCTGCAAAAGTATTCTTTTAACTTTGCACCGTTTTTGCAAATTATGCAATAATATTACCATTTCCCGCCAAAAATATGAACGGCGAACAACGCGAATATCTTGCCCATATTGGGGCGTCGGACAGAGAGGAGATTCTGATCAAACGGACCGGGTGGGAGGCGATCAACCTGCCCACACATGCGCACGAAAAATTTCAGATTATCTACACACTGTCGGGCACCCTGCACATCAAGATCGGTTCAAACACCTATTTTGTTCCCGAGCGTCATTTGGCCTGGATTCCGAGTCGTACCAAACACAAAATCTCCAGTAATAGTCGTCAGGTAGCATTAATCTGCTTTTATATCGATCTTCCTGTCGAGGGCGACCAGGATCCGAAAGCGCTGTTTTACATATGGGGCATTCGTCCGCTGATCGGTGAAAATCTGAAATTTATTGCTTCGCATGCTCCGTGTATTCGTTGCAGTACGCATCCCGATCTTTATCGCTATGCATCCAGCTTTTTCAATCTGATGCCTCAGATCAATCCCAAAGAGACCTTCCTACTGCGGCCCCTGATCATTCCCAACGATCCGCGACTGGCCCCAGTACTAAACTACATCAACCGTCATCTAAGCGACCGACTCGACATGGAGCTATTGGCATCACGTTTTCACCTCTCGACTCGTAACTTGAGTCGTCTGTTCAACACCTCAAAAATTCGATTCAGCAGTTTGGTCAACCATTGGCGCATTCTGCGAGCCATTGAGCTGATGAGCGATCGGGACAAGACCATTCAGGAGATTGCCTACGAAGTGGGCTTCAACACCCCGAACAATTTCAACCGGGTTTTCAAACAGATCACCGGCACCTCCCCCCGCATGTACCTGCAACGGGATGACGACCCGGAAACCGACCCGTCCCATACCATCGCTCCAATAGAATCCGTTTAAATAAAAATTCCGTAACTTCACATCATCATACGGGGATACTACCATGGGAAACGATCATATAGAACTCACCGCATACACCGTGCACACCGATTTGACTGTCGAGTTGCCGTTGGCCTCTTCGGGTGTACACGCCGGCTTCCCCTCTCCGGCCGAAGATTTTGTTGAGGGTTCGCTCGATCTGAACCGGCTGCTGATCAAGGATAGTGCAGCCACCTTTTTTGTGCGAGTCGAGGGGGACAGCATGCAGGATGCCGGTATCTATGACGGCAATCTGTTGGTGGTGGACAAGTCGCTCCAACCCCAGGACGGCGACATTGTGGTCTGTTTTCTGGAGGGGGAGTTTACCCTTAAACGAATCCGAATCCAGGAGGACAAAATTACCCTTCTGCCGGCCAACAAACGCTACAAACCGATTGAGGTGAATCCGGATGATGAGTTTACCGTATGGGGAGTGGTTCGCTCCTCGATCAATATGTTCCGCTGATGTACGGCCTGTGCGATTGCAACAACTTTTACGCGAGCTGCGAACGCGTATTCAACCCGTCGCTCAACGGGCGCCCCATTGTGGTGTTGTCCAACAACGACGGGTGTGTCATCGCACGTTCCAATGAGGCCAAACAGTTAGGCATCCGCATGGGGCAGCCCTTTTTCGAGTTGCGCGACCTGATCCGCTACAACCGGGTCCAGGCCTTCTCCTCCAACTTTGTGCTCTACGGAGATATGTCCCGACGAGTCATGACCATCCTCAAACGACACGTACCGACAGAGATCTATTCGATCGACGAAGCCTTTTTGGATCTGCGCGACATCCCGGACGACCAATTGGACAGCTTTGGCCATCGCCTCTCCTATACGGTTCGGCGTTCGACAGGCATTCCGGTCAGCATCGGCATCGCCCCGACCAAAACATTAGCTAAAATTGCAAGCAAGCTCTGCAAACAGTATCCCAAACTGAAAGGTTGTTGCTACATGCATCGCCCCGAAGATATTGAAAAGGTGCTTCGGAAATTTCCCATTGGGGATGTCTGGGGCATTGGGCGTCGTCACTCGAAGATGCTCGCCTCGTTTCATATCCGGACAGCTTACGAATTCACCCAAATGCCTCAGGAGTGGGTGCATCGCCAGATGAGTATTGTCGGGCTGCGGACCTGGAAAGAGCTGCAGGGGGTCTCCTGCATTGGATTTGAGCAGATGCCGCCCGAAAAGCAGCAGATTGCCACAACCCGCACCTTTGCCCACAACATCACCGACCTCAATGAGCTGCACGAATGTGTAGCCCAATATGCCTCGGCCTGTGCCGTCAAGTTGCGCCAGCAACAGAGTCTGTGCAGCCAGTTGCAGCTGTTCATCCGTACAAATCCGCACCGGGACGACCTGCCCCAACAGTACGAAAGCCGTCTGGTCAAACTTCCCCACCCGACCGACAGTACGCTGGAGCTTGCCGCCCAGGCAGCACAGCTGTTGCGTGAGATTTACCGCCCCGGATTTGAATACAAACGGGCCGGCGTGATTCTTTCCGACATATCACCCCGCAAAGGGATGCAACAGGAGCTGTTTGGCAACGGGAACCGAGAAAAGCACGACAAGTTGATGAACGTTTTGGACAAGCTCAACGACACCTATGGCAAGCATAAGGTGGTGGTGGCTGCCGAGGGGTTCGAGCCCTTCAAAATGAAACGGGATCACCTCTCTCCGAACTATACAACCGATTGGCAGTCGCTGCTAAAGGTCAAATGCAAATGATCGGCAGCCTCTTCCCTACCCGCCAATTGTACTCTCCACTACACCGTTTCATGATACACAGATCGCACCACCTGAGCCGATCGGAATCATTCACAATCGACCTTATAAAACACGACGCAATGGCACTTTCGACCACTGCGTCACTTTTTTACATGGCATTTCACTTGGCAACCGCCCCCACAGACAAAACCTTTAGGGCCTTTGCGAACGCGGGTAGCACCCCTTTTCACGTTCAAACAGCCCGGTTGTGTGCGGCCGGGATTCCGCCAGCTACCGCTGCGCTGCAATACCCATCCGTTCGAAGAGCGCATGGCTGTCGGGTTCATGTCCTCGGAAGCGAACATAGAGGGTCATCGGATCCTCTGAGCCGCCCTTCTCTAACAGATCATGCCGGAAGGATGAGGCCACCTCACGGTTGAAAATTCCCCGTTCGTGGAACAGCGAAAAGGCATCCGCATCGAGCACCTCTGCCCATTTGTACCCATAATATCCCGCAGCATACCCGCCTGCAAAAATATGACCGAACGCCGTGGACATGCACTGTCCTTCAACACGGGGCAACAGTTGGGTCTTTTCAGCCGCCTGCTGTTCGAAACGGGCCACATCCTCCGTAACTGGAGCGATCACCGTATGCCATGCCATATCGATCAACCCGAACGACACCTGACGAATGTGCCGATAGGCAGCCTGATAGTTCTTTGCATCGATCACCTTCTGCACCAGTTCGGCCGGGATCTTTTCACCGGTTTGGTAATGGACGGCCCACAGATCAAGGTACTCCTTCTCGGTCGCCCAATTCTCCATGATCTGCGAAGGCAGTTCAACAAAATCGCGGTACACGCTGGTCCCAGTCAGACTCGGATAGGTTCCCTTCGCCATCATGCCATGCAGTGCGTGGCCGAACTCGTGCAACAGCGTAGTCACCTCATCAAAGGTGAGCAATGAAGGCTGTTCCCGAGTCGGTTTCGTAAAATTGCATACAACCGAAATCAGCGGACGCACCTCATGCCCCTTTTCAATATATTGCGGGCGGAATTCGGTCATCCAGGCGCCACCCCGTTTCGAAGCGCGCGGGAAATAGTCCATATAGAGCACCGCCAGGAAGGTCCCGTCGCCATCACACACCTCGAAAGCCTTCACATCCGGATGATAAACCGGAATGTCACTATTTTCACGGAAGGTCAACCCATACAACTTTTCAGCCAACAAAAAGACTCCGCGTTGCACATTTTCCAGGTGGAAATAGGGCTTCAACATCTCTTCGTCGAAGGTGTAACGCGCCTGTTTGAGCTTTTCCTGCCAATAGGCATAATCCCAAGGCATCAGCTCGTAATCAGCCCCTTCACTGCGGGCAAAATCGGCCACCTCCTTCACCTCGTTTCGGGCCGGTACAATGGCCCGATCGAGCAGTTCGCTCAAGAACTGCTGCACACGTTGCTGCGTGCCGGCCATACGCTCCTCGAGCACATAAGCAGCATAGGTCTCATAGCCCAACAGTCGGGCCACCTCCAACCGCAAAGCAACAATCCGTTTGACAATTTCGCGATTGTCCTGCTCATCACCGTAACAACGGCTATTGTAGCGACGCCACAACTGCTCTTTAAGCTCCCGATTCGACGAATAGGTCATAAACGGGACCATGCTCGGAGCCTGCAACGTAATCACCCACCCCTCTAAGCCTCGTTCGTGGGCCTCGGTAGCGGCCCCTTCGCGAACCGACTCCGGCAATTCACTCACCTGCATGGGATCGGTCAGATGCAGCGTAAAGGCATTGGTTGCCGCCAAGACATGCTGGTTAAATTGCAGACTCAACTGGCCCAATTCGGTTGTCAGCTCCCGGAAACGCTCCTTATCCGCATCGGCGAGAGCCGCTCCACCCCGCACAAAACCTTTGTAACTCTTCTCCAACAGACGACTCTGTTCGGTAGTCAAGGTCAGATCGGCCCGTTTCTCGTACACTTTGCGGACCCGCTCGAAAAGTGCTGGATTGAGACTCACGTCATTACTGAAGGCTGTCAACAACGGCGAAACCTCCAGGGCTATGCGCTGCATTTCATCGTCCGTACAAGCCTCATTGAGATTAAAAAACAGATTGCACAGATCATCGAGCCGTCTGCCGCTGAACTCCAGGGCTTCGATGGTATTGGCAAAGGTCGGTTCGTCCGGGTTGGTCACTATGGCCTCCACCTCGGCACGAGCCTCCTTCAACGCCTGCTGAAAAGCCGGCATATAATCTTCGTTACGGAAACGATCAAAAGCTGGGGTCTCATGGGGACCCGGCCACGCCTCAAGCAACGGATTGTTCGAACAGGTTGTTGGGTTTGGCATATCAACAGAGGCTGCACCGGAAGATTGTGCAGCGTTCAATGAGTTATCTGACATGATTAAAATTTTAATACTGATCGTAAAGATTGTCGTAGAAGCTGTTACGACGGTCGTACTTCAAGTCACGCAGCGTAGCGGCCTTCACGCCGATCGTAAAGCTCCAGCTCTTGCGGAAACCGATCGGCACCCAGTTAAAGCTCATCTGCCAACAGTGCAGATCTCGGGTCAACGTCACGGTACCCGGAGTCAATTTGTTTGCCACAAAATCGTAACCTCCATTAAAGGTGAGTCCCCACTTCGGAGTCAGGTTCAAACTACCGTTAAAGCCCAGGGTTTGGACGACACTTTTTCGGTTACCGGTATTGGTATAGCTGAAACTGTAATTGAGTCCTAGGTTCCACGGAATGCTGAAATCGTAATAGCGTGAAGCCATCATCATCCGTCGGGTGTTGGGATCCAACTCGGTGAACCCAGGCTGGGAGAACATGTTGGCATCCTCAACCGGTACGGTCGTTCCACTATTGATATCGTTGATGGCGGGCTGCCCGCTGCTGCTCGATTTCCCCGAATTAAACGAGTACCCAAACGAAGTCTGCAAGCTGGTCAATCGAGCCAATGATCCCTTCTTGATCATGAAACGGTTGATTCGGTTTCCGGAAACCGGATCAACCTGATAAGGGTCGAGTGTTGCCGACACATTCAATGCAACATTTTTAGTCAATGTCGTACGCAATGTCAACGCAAAGGGAGAGAGGTTCAACGAGTCGGCCAAAAAGTTATAGGCCGAAGTGATGCTGAAGTTATCGATCAGCTTGATTTTGCGCACTCCGGAGGTATCCCGCCGATCCCGCACCTTGGCTTCAAGAGTCTGCGAAATACCAAAATTCAGGGACATACTCGGTCCCGAACTTGGAACACCGTAAAGACCGTTTTGGAACGGAGAGTAGGTCATAATATGTCCTGTCGTATCGCTCTGAACCTGTTTGTAATAGCCGTAGCCATTCTTACCGAAATCAGGGGTATAACTAAAGCTAACCGATGGAGTGATCATGTGACGCACAGCACGCAGCAGACCATCTTTCTTTTTGAAAAGATAGGTTCCGTAAATTTTGGTGGTTGCTGTCACCGACATGCTATAGTTATAAAGACGGTAAAAGCCCCAGGTTGTATCGCTATTGACCACCTGTTTGGCAACCGGATCCCACTCTTTGTCTATTTTTTGGAAATACCAACGCTCCTGATAGTTGATCGACGGGTTGATATTGATATACTTCAGCAGGTTGAACGAGGTCTGGATCGGAATCTGGTGGTTGATACCCGAGCGCATCCCTTTGAACATTTTGTCCGTAAAGAGATCCTTCTCTTTGGTATTTACGGAGTTACCAAACGTACCGGTGTATTGCAACGAGATCTTCTCATACCAACGCTGTTTGCCAACCGGATTTTTACGCTGGAAGGGGTTGATACGCGACACATTCAACACAATGTTCGGGAAAGAGAGCTGCACCGATGAATCCCGTGAATTCTGCGAATGCTGGAGGTTCATCGACAACGACACCTTCGACCAGGTATGCGAATAGGAGATACTCGAGTTGGTTTGACTACTCAGATAGTCGTTCATGTTCTGAGCCGCATACTTGTTGTAACCGCTGGTCGAGAAGTTCACACTGGCCGAAAAGGTCGAATTGGGTTTGAACTTCGGATCCTGCTGATGCGACCAGGTCACCCGGAAGTTGTTCTGATTGATATAATCAGCATCGCTCTTCTCGCCGATAATATCTTTGGAGAAGTTGATATCGAATGATCCGCGATATTTGTACCGTTTCACATACCGGGATGCCACATCTGCCTCCCAGGAACCCATCGTATAAAAACCTCCGGTAACAGCCACATCGGCATAATCCTTAATCGCAAAATAGTAACCACCATCTCGCAAGAAGAATCCTTTGGCCGTCTCCTCTCCGTATGATGGAATCAAAAATCCGGATTTACGTGTATTGGATATTGGGAAAAAGCCAAACGGCAAACCAAGAAAATAGATCGGCACATCCTCCATCACCAGATAGGTGGGACCGAAAACCGATTTTTTCCCGGGAATGGTTTTTGACTTGGTCATCGCCATATAGAAGTGCGGATGCTCGGCATCGCAAGTAGTATAACGACCGTTGGCAATGTTGATGGTGTTGTCAGCCATCTTCTTGACACGGGTACCCTGGATGTAACCCTCACCCTCCTGAGTGGCCACCCCTTTGATACGCGCCTTCTTCGAATCGAGGTTGTAGGTGATGGTATCCATCGTATAAGAGGCGCCGTCGTCGATAAACTCGGGGCGCGTATTGACGATCTTGACGGTGTCGCCCTCCTCGGTCGGCTCCTCCAACTCGACCGTATCGGGACGTCCATACGCATAGATCTCCTTGTGATCCATGTCGATCCGCATGAAATCGGCCTTGAGGTTCATCTTTTGGTACTTTACATCTCCCTTTTCGTAGATGTAAACCACCTTCTTCTGCACCTGATACACCAGCGAATCCTCATTCTCACCGTTGATCACATCATCCAGGAAAGGTTTGCGGTAAATCGGCACAGAATCCGCAGCCGACCGCAACAGTGTATCCCCCTGCAAAGCCTCAGCCACACGACGCAACGTGTCGGCCCGTAACAGACTATCCCGGCGACGGATACTATCAGCACGTGTTAATGAATCCAGAGTTAACGAATCGAGAGAAATCAGTTTGGGAACCGATTTGATAGCGGTGTCGGGCGTTACAGACGATCCGACCGCAGGCGATTGCGGGTGTGCACTCATTTCCGGATGCTCGACCCCTCCCGAACGGCTGAATCCAGTCTGGGAGATCATGGCCATAACCAGAAGGGCGGAAATGATATATTTCGTTTTTTTTATGCGCAATTCCCTACAAATATTTAATTTTGCACTGACCCGTGGGGAGCAATCGCTTTTCCAGGGCAAAAATAGGTAAAAAAAAACAGAGTTCCCTAACGTTCGACGCAATGAAAGTGACAAAACGCCGTCTTTGGGTGCTTCCGCTTCTTTTTTTAGGCACCCTGTTATGTTCCATCTCTTCGTTCGCCCAGACGGCAACCCGCGTCGGCATTCGTAAAATTGTCATCGACCCCGGACACGGAGGCAAAGATCCCGGCTGTTCATATAAACAGTATAAAGAGAAAGATATTGTCTTACAGGTAGGACTTCGACTGGGTGAACTGATCAAAGAAAATTTCCCCGACGTTGAGGTGATCTACACCCGCAAGACGGATGTGTTTATTCCGCTGTACGATCGAGGCAACATCGCCAACAAGGCCGGAGCGGATCTCTTCTTCTCCATCCATGTCAATGCAGCCCAAAGCACATCTGCCTCCGGAACCGAAACGTTTGTCATGGGTGTGGACAAAGCGGGCAAAAACCTTGACGTCGCCATGAAGGAGAACGACGTCATCACCCTTGAGGATGACTATTCGGCCAAATATCAGGGCTATGTACCGGGCTCTTCGGAATCGTTCATCATCTTCTCGCTGATGCAGTACTCCTATCAGAGCCAAAGTCTCACGCTGGCCAACATGGTCCAGAAACAGTACCTCAAACACACCTCGATTGGTAGCCGTGGGGTCAAGCAGGCCGGATTCCTGGTGCTGTGGAATGCAGCGATGCCGAGCATTCTCACCGAGTTGGGTTTTATCTCGAATGCGTCCGACCGCCAAATGCTCACAACCCGCAGCGGGCAAGAAAAATTGGCGCGCTCTTTGTTCAATGCTTTCAGCGAGTACAAAGCCAAATCGGAGGGACAGACCTCCTGGCAGACGCTGAACAACCTCTCTGCGGCTGAAAACCGAGAGATGGACCGCACCGAAACCAACAACGATAACACCACCGTATCCGACGCGGGGAACAGTTCATCCGCCGCTTCTGGAAAGTTGGAATATCGCATTCAGGTCATGACATCGGATCGCAAGGTTCCCAAAAACTCCTCACGTTTCGGACCTTACCGCGGTGAGGTTACCGAAATGATTGTCGGTGGGGTTTACAAATATTATGTCGGATGCGTGTCAACTTACCAAGAAGCGTTATCTTTGCAGAGGAAGGTACGTGCCCAGTTCAAAGATGCCTTTATGGTGCCATTCTGCAATGGAGAGCGGATCACGGTCTCCGAAGCACGCAAAATGGAGTAACCGGAGACACAAGCAAAAACCGGAAGCTCAAGAACGATAGATTCACACTCTTGACGCTCCACCGAAAACTGCACAACTATTTTTCAGGTTGCACGTCCGTAACGTTCACAAGAGGATGAGTACCAATCGGGCTTATTGGAGGAGGAGGAGGAGGAGGCAAAACGCCAACCGGCTTTACAATAACTAAGCTAAAAAACACGGTGAGGAGGTTGATCCGGCAATTTTCTTGTAGTCCGCACGTTTTCACCGTACAATAACTTCCGATACGCGACAGATCGGAGACCAAACAGATGTCGCTCCAACCGTTGTAACGACCAGCTTGTTCAACGGCAAGCTAACGACAAGAGACAAAACAGATGAAAAAACTGAAATTCAGCCGCGAGTTCAAAATAGGCTTTTTCGGCGTAGCCATGTTGGCCCTGCTCTACTGGGGCATCAATTTCCTTAAGAGCAAGGATCTTTTCGCCTCGGACAATGAGTATTATGCAGTCTATGATCAGGTCAACGGACTGGAACCTTCGGCATCGATCGTGATCAAAGGGTTCAAGGTGGGTACGGTCAGCAGCCTGAGCTACGATCCCGCCAAATCGCAAAATGTGGTGGTATCGTTCGCCGTTAAATCGAAATACCCCATCCCGAAAGATTCGAAAGCGCTGATTTACAGCGACGGTATCATGGGCGGAAAGGCCATTGAGATCGTATTGGGCTCCTCACCGGAGATGTTGCAGCCGGGCGATACGCTCTATTCCGAGATCAACAAAGATTTTTTGGAGACGGCCGGCAGCGAATTTGAGTTTATCAAGCAGCGGGCCAACGATGTCATTTCACGCCTGACCGTAACGCTCGATAATCTCAACGCCATTTTGACCGACAATCGTGCAGGACTCAACGCTACAGTGAACAATATGGCCTCCATCACCGACAACCTCAACGAGGTGATGACCGATGAAAAGGGTTCGTTGCGCAACATCATTGCCAATCTCAATTCGCTGTCTCAGACACTGAAGAACAAAGAGGGGCAGATTGACAACATTCTGACCAATGTAGATCGTTTCTCCGATTCGTTAAGCCAATCGAAATTCCCGACCGCCATTGCCGAGATGACCCGAACTCTCGACCAGCTCAATGCGACGCTGAACAAGGTCAACAGCGGCGAGGGAACGATCGGCAAGTTTGTTAACGATCAAGCGCTGTACGATTCGTTGGTGAATGCTTCGACCAACCTCTCTGCCCTGCTCCACGACATCAAGGCTAACCCCAAACGTTACATCAATATATCGGTATTCGGAGGAGGACGCAACCGCTAATTGCATCAACAGTTCGCCACCGATCCGGCGCGCACGGCACCTCCGAAGCGCGCTTTACTTATATGCAAGGAGATGATCTACCCCGAAAATTTTGAATCCAAGATAGGTTTCGACCGGATCCGCAACCAGATTTCGGCACTCTGTATCACCGATGGGGCCCGTGCCAAACTGGCCGAGCTTCATTTCAGCACCTCTCGCGAAGAGATTGTCCGTCAGCTTGAAGAGGCGTTCGAGATGCGGACCATCCTGATGCTCGAAACCGACTTCCCGGAAAACAACTACGTCGATACGGCACCGTTTCTGAAAAAGGCCGAAGTGACCGGCACCTTTCTCGAAACCTCCGAAATTCTGACCCTGCGCAAGGGTTTGACCGCTGCATACGAACTGGTCCGTTTTTTCAACAGCGAAAGTGGAGCCAAATATCCCCGCTTGAAGGAGTTGTGTCGGGACGTAGAGGGGTTTCCCGACATCATTAACCATATCGATTCAATCATCGACCGTTTCGGCAAGGTCAAAGACAGCGCCTCGCCTGAACTTTATGCAGTCCGCCGGGCCATCCATGAACGTGAAGGCCAAATTTCCCGCCGCCTGCAACAGATCATGTCGCAGGCTCAAGCCTCCGGCTTGGTCGATTCCGACGCCTCGATCTCGATCCGTGAAGGACGGGCCGTCATCCCGGTCAATGCCGCCAACAAACGCAAGATCAAAGGGTTTGTCCACGACGAATCGGCCACCGGTAAAACAGTCTATATTGAGCCGGTCGAGGTGGTTGAGATCAATAACGAACTCAAAGAGTTGGAATACGAGGAGCGGCGTGAGGTGGTCCGGGTCCTGGTCCGTTTTACGGACCTATTACGCCCCGAGTTGCCCGGCATAGCCCACTCCGGAGAGTACCTGACCACCATGGATCTGATCCGGGCCAAGGCCCGTTTTGCACTCGACAACGACTGCACAATGCCGATTGTCGAAGAGCAGAGCTCCATTCTCTTGAAGAATGCCCGCCATACGCTTCTGGCCCAGACCCTGAGCAAAGAGAACAAAAAGGTGGTCCCGTTGGATCTGACATTGACTCGCGAAAAACACATTTTGGTCATCTCCGGTCCGAATGCCGGCGGAAAGTCGGTCTGCCTGAAAACCGTCGGACTCCTGCAATACATGTTGCAGTGCGGTTTGCTTATTTCGGCTTCGGAGAACTCAGAGATGGGCATTTTCCAAAGCATCTTTATTGATATCGGGGATGAGCAGTCGATCGACAACGATCTGAGTACCTACAGCTCGCATCTGCTCAACATGAAGAATATCCTGCGCCATGCCAACGACCATTCGCTGATCCTGATCGACGAATTCGGAACCGGTACCGAGCCGATTATCGGAGGGGCCATTGCCGAGGCGGTTCTGGAGCAGCTCGAGGCCAAAGGCTGTTTCGGGATCATTACGACGCACTACTCCAATATCAAATACTATGCAAGCAACGCCAAAGGAATTCTGAACGGGGCCATGACCTTTGACGTACAGAATATTCGTCCGCTCTTTCGGCTGGAGACCGGCAAGCCGGGCAGCTCGTTTGCCATCGAGATTGCGCGCAAAATTGGCCTGCCAGAAGAGATTATCCGCTCTGCTTCGGAAAAGGCGGGTACGGATCACATCAATCTGGAACGTCAGTTGCGTGAGATTGCCCGTGACCGTCGGTATTGGGAGCAGAAACGCGACAAGATCCATCAGACCGAAAAGCGTGTAGATGAGCTGGCCGAGAAATACAAATCGGAACTGGAGACGATCAAGGCAGAGCGCAACCGTCTGTTGAAGGAGGCCAAAGCCCAGGCCCAACAGATCACCTCGGAGGCCAATCGTCAGATTGAAAACACGATTCGGGTCATTCGCGAATCGCAGGCGGATAAGGAAAAGACCCGTTTTGTTCGTCGCAAGATCGAAGAGTACAAGGAGTCGTTGGAGCAGACGCCGGTGGACGATGCAGCGATCGACCGTAAGATTGAGCAGCTTCGAGCTCGGGAGCAGCGCCGTGCAGAGCGTAAAGCACAGGGGACACCCTCTCAGCAGCCCGAATCGAAAGTGGATCAGGTCAAACCCAAGACAATTGAGCCGGGCGTCAAAGTTCGAATTCAGGGACAGGATGCTGTCGGTGAAGTTTTGGAGCTGAGTGGCAAAAAGGCCATTGTCGGATTTGGGCAGATCCGCACGACGATCGATCTGAAGCGGTTAGAGGCAATCTCCAATTCGGAGTACAAAAAGGTTACTCGCACTTTGAAACCGGTTGGGATTCCGGTAGCAGCATTTGACACGGCACAGCGGCGAATCAATTTCAGCCAACAGATCGATGTTCGGGGAATGCGCGTGTCCGAAGCCTTGGATGCCACCCAAGAGTTCATCGACGATGCCATCATGCTGGGATTTAACGAGGTACGCATTCTCCACGGCAAAGGCACCGGAGCTCTCAAAGAGGAGATTCGCAAATATCTGCGTACGGTTGATCTGGTTTCGAGCGTCAAAGATGAGCACGAAGAGTCCGGCGGAGCTGGCATTACAGTGGTCAAGCTCGATCTCTAATGGGCAATTGCGATTACATCCGGTGAATTTCTATTAACATTAACGCACGATTCCCCGGCAGATCGATATTGAGCCATATTTGCCGGGGGGGATTGGTATTGGCTCATCAAAAAACAATGCGATCGGTACCAATGCGACCGGGATCGTAGCTTTCGCCATATAGAAACAAGCTGAGACCGGAATGAAGATGTTTGGGTACAGCCGAGGCATGATGAAAGGAGTATAACAACCGACGATCATATACCGAATTGCAGTGCATATCCAGCTTGAATCCTGAGAAATTATGCATTCTCCCTAACGGTAACCGACCAGCGAGCTGACCAACCAATAGTCACATTTGTCTCCCGCCCCAGCATCCGAACGTCGTTTTTATGCTTCAGATCAGTAGTCTGAAATTTATACCATTCTCATGTGATCCCGCTCTCTTGGAGGCGTGCACACAGCAAAAAAGAGCGCTGAGAAAGGATGACACGACCAAAAAATCATTTACTTTGTAGCGTTCAAAGAGACATACAAAGAGATGACTTACAGTTTAGAGGAGATCGCATTGATCACCGGCGGCATTTTGACGGGCCGCAACTCTCGAATCGAACATATCATAACCGATAGTCGAAACCCATTCGACCCTACCGCAACCCTTTTTGTCGCCATCCGTGGCAACAACCACAATGGGCACAATTATATCCCCACCCTCTACCAGGAGGGGGTTCGGGCCTTTCTGATCGATTCGGAGATCGATACCTCCCGCTATCCTGAAGCTGGGTTTATCCGCTGCGACAACTCCATCCAGGCCCTGCAAAAACTGGCCAGCAGCCACCGCAACCATTTCCAAGGAACCTTGGTAGCCATCACCGGCAGCAATGGAAAGACAGTCACCAAAGAGTGGATTGCCCAACTCTGTCCAGCTGGAGTGAAACTGTTTCGCAGCCCCCGTAGTTACAATTCACAGATCGGGGTTGCCCTCTCGCTGTTGATGATCGAAGGAGACGAACAGTTAGCCATTATCGAAGCCGGTATCTCGGAGCCGGGCGAAATGGAGCGTCTCGAAGCAATGATCCGCCCCGATATCGGCATCTTTACCAACCTGGGTGACGCCCATCAGGAGCACTTCACCAGCCTGGAACAGAAACTCTCGGAAAAGCTGATCCTGTTCCGCCACGCCCGCACCATTCTCTACAACGCCGGCGACAAATGGGTCGCAGACCAGATTGCCCGCACCTACCCAGATCGCAAACTCTGCGCCGTCGATCCCAACCATTACGATTTGAGCACACTGCCCTATCGGGATCAGGCTTCGCTGGAAAATGCCGCCAAGGCCATTGCTCTATACGACATCTTGGGATATGATCTGAAGCCGATCTTGGCAACCCTTCCCTCGCTGCAAAGCGTTGCGATGCGCATGGAGCTCAAAGAGGGTATCAACGGCTGTAAATTGATCAACGACAGCTATAATTCAGATATCAACTCTCTGGCCGTATCACTGGATTATTTGGCTTCGGTAGCCGGTGGACAGCCTAAAGTGCTGATTCTGTCCGACATTCGCCAAAGCGGCCTGCCGGCTGAAAAGCTGTACGGGCAGGTAGCCACTCTGCTGCATACCAAAGGAATCGACACCCTCATCGGTATCGGGGAGGAGATTTCGCGCCATGCAGGACTCTTCGATTGCGACAAACACTTCTTTCGCAATACGGAGGCCTTCCTTCATGGATACAATCGGGTATTTTTTGTCAACAAAAGCATTCTGCTGAAGGGAAGCCGGGCATTCGGATTTGAAAAGATCAGCCATGCTCTCGAGCAGCGCACCCACACCACGGTGCTGGAGGTGAATCTCGACAACATGATCCACAACCTGAACTACTACCGTTCGCTGTTACAGCCCAATGTCCGTATCATGATCATGGACAAAGCCTCCGGATACGGTACCGGAACCTACGAAGTGGCCAGCATGTTGCAACATCAGGGGGTTAGTTTTTTGGCCGTTGCCTTTGCCGATGAGGGGGTGACGCTGCGTGAAGCGGGAATCACCATGCCCATCGTCGTGCTGAATGCCGACGCTGACAGCTTCGAGGTGATGATCGATTACCGTCTGGAACCGGAGATATACAGTTTCTCGTCGTTGAAGGCCTTTGCCCAAGCGGCTCAACGCCACGGCGAGACCCGCTACCCGATCCACATCAAGCTCGATACCGGCATGCACCGTTTGGGTTTTATGGAACCGGACATCGACGGCGTTATTGCCGCACTTCGCAATCAGCAGACCCTGTATATCCGTACCATCTTCACCCATCTGGCCGGTAGTGACGAGCAACGGCACGATGAGTTTACCCGCTCGCAGATCGCCCGTTACACAGCCATGAGCGATCGGTTGGTTGCTGCCTTCCCCAACGAACATATTATCCGCCATCTCTGCAACACAGCCGGTATTGAGCGTTTCCCGAATGCACAATTTGATATGGTACGATTGGGCATCGGCTTGTATGGGGTTGGTTTTACGCACCAAGAGCAGTTGCTGCCGGTCAGCACACTGCGCAGCCGGATCGTACAGATCAAAGAACTGCAACCGGGGGAGACCGTAGGCTACGGACGTTGGGGCAAAATCACCCGCCCGACCCGCACCGCAACCGTACCAATCGGATATGCCGATGGGTTGGACCGTCATCTGAGCCGTGGTGCATGGAGTATGCTGGTCAACGGCAAGCCTGCACCGATTATCGGCAACATCTGTATGGATACCTGCATGTTGGACATTACCGGTATTGAGGCCAAAGAGGGTGACACAGTCACAATTTTCGGCTCCGAGCCGGGCAATACAGTCACTGACATGGCCAACGTACTGGGCTCCATCCCTTACGAGATCATGACCAGCATCTCAACCCGCGTTAAACGCATCTACACCAAAGAGTAATTTTTATTGATATTTGGGCCTGCTCAGATGGACCGTCATTTCGAATATTCGAATAAGCGACAAGACCGGACAATCTGCCCAATAAGGCAACCAAAGAGACAAACCTAACGAGACGATCAAATCACCCCATACCACTGCAAACCGCTATGAAACAGGGCAGACTTTACCTAATTCCTACACCGATCGGGGATCGTCCCGTATGGGATGTTCTTCCAGCCAGCAATCGGGCTGTCCTCGATGCTCTCGACTACTTTATTGTCGAGGATATTCGTTCTGCACGCCGGTTCCTGAGCAAAGCTGGAATCCAACGCCCGATCGATACCCTGAAGTTTGCCGAACTGAATGAGCACACAACGCCACAGGAGGTTTCCGCACTCTTTGCACCGTTGCTGCAGGGCGTCGATGCTGGGCTCTTCTCCGAAGCGGGGTTACCCGGCGTAGCCGACCCCGGAGCCGATGCGGTGGCTTTGGCACACCGGCATGGCGTTGAGGTGATTCCGTTGGTGGGTCCCTCTTCCATTCTGCTGGCACTGATGGCTTCGGGACTTAACGGGCAGTCATTCGCCTTCAATGGTTATCTGCCAATCAAACAGCCCGACCGCAACAAAGCCATCCGTCACTTTGAAAGCCTGGCCCAAAGCAAACACCAATCGCAAATTTTTATTGAGGCGCCGTATCGCAACCTGAAACTGTTTGATGATTTTTTGGCCACCTGTCGTCCCCAGACTCGTCTGACCGTGGCTGCTGACCTGCTGCAACCCGATCAACTGATCCGTACCCGAACGATCGACGAGTGGCGCAAACAGCCCAAGCCCGACATTCACAAGCGTCCCGCCATTTTTATTATCGGATAGAGCGGCAAAGGAGAACACATCCTTTAATAAATAATTCTGATCAGGTGATCAACATGCTACAACAAGCCAGTTAAGCCCCAACGATCAGAAGGGATAACCGATCGGCAATCGGGCTATACTAGGCTGCTGCTCCGTTGCAGTGAAAAAACGCCTGCAATCTTTCACCCCAACCGCTACACTTTTGTTCTCCACCCCAACTATCCGGGCCGATCTTTTGCCCACATTCTGCTTACAGTCCGCTCACACTTCGGTTTCTCCTGTCTTTTATTGCCTTGTAACCAAAACTTTGCTGCACGAAATACTACGGCCTCAATTTTAGATACTGTTCCTGCTATCAAACTCCAGCGTGGTAGCCTCGCACAACGATAAGGGATTGCCACACAAGCTACACTGTTCCAAGATCTTCGCAAACCAAGTTTACTTCCTACCCTACTTATCCTCCTATCATTTGTCATTGTCACCTCCGGCACCATATCATCACTCTTCCCTTTCCACCTCACGCCCCTTTCCTCTCCCCTGTATCTGCCCTCTTCTGCCTGCAAATTCGTTTCGCATACGAATGTCTCCTCATCCAGCCTCTCTTCGTCGCCATCGATCCTCTCCATCGATAATCCGCTCAATAGCAAACAATTAGCCATACACAACGTTTTTGTGACCATCATGCAACCCGGATTCCAGGCAACGCCCTAAAAAACAAAACATTGCAAAACAAACCACACAAAAAACAACAAAAACGTTTGTAAAAAACTGAAGTTATTCCCTATCTTTAGCGCGGAATTGGTTTGTCTTTTCGCATTCACGAAAAGACAATAAAAGGGAATCGGGTGCAAATCCCGGACAGTCCCGCTGCTGTGAAGCTCCAATCAACGTCCTGAAACCATCTGCATGGCCACTGACCCATACGTAGGTCGGGAAGGCATCAGGACGGGAGTCAGTCAGAAGACCTGCCAGTTCAGGTACCATTTTTTCGCCTCGAGGGTTAGGCGTAAAAGTGACGAAACAGTTAATCATTTTTTCAAAAGTCGAATTGTGCTGTCCGCGAGACAGATCGTTTGACGCATTGATTTTGCGATGGAGAGAGTATGTCCTCGTTGCAGGAGACGTTTTACGTGCCTGCACGAATCCATTATGGATTGTCATTGCACGCGCATCCCATTGGATGCCACTCAACGTGCTTTTATTGCGGAAAATTACGACGGATGTCTATGCAGCGAATGTCTGCAAACCATCAGGAACTCTTTTTACCTGTATGGCATCAATCCGATCTACCGTCATCGTGTTCAACCAAATTCAACCGTATGTTCAAGAAAATAGTGATTGCCAACCGTGGCGAAATCGCCGTCAGAATCATACGCTCTTGTCGAGAGATGGGAATCAGTACCGTTGCACTCTATTCCGACGCCGACCGGATGGCCAAACATGTGCTGCTGGCAGACGAAGCCTACCCGATCGGACCCGCCCCGTCCCAAGAGAGCTATCTGAATGCAGAAAAGATCATAGCCGTTGCGCAGACTTGTGGGGCCGACGCCCTCCATCCGGGGTACGGTTTTCTCTCCGAGAATGTGCATTTGGCCCGTCTGTGCGAGACGGCAGGGATCACCTTTATCGGTCCGCGTGCCGAAACCATCGAGCAGATGGGCGATAAGATCGCTGCACGCGAAGCGATGATTGCCGCTGGCGTTCCGGTTGTTCCGGGTATTGAAAGGCAACTGAATTCTGCAGCCGACGCCGAGAGCCTATGCCAACAGATCGGATTTCCGGTGATTCTCAAAGCGGCAGCCGGTGGTGGAGGCAAAGGCATGCGGCTAATCCGAACACTCGAAGAGGTCCGCAGTGCCTACGAGGCAGCCCGTTCCGAGGCGTTAGCCTCCTTTGGCGACGCAACGGTCTATATCGAAAAATACATCGAAGAGCCGCATCACATAGAGTTTCAGATCTTGGGAGATAAGCATGGCAATATCCTCCATCTGTACGATCGGGAGTGCTCGATCCAACGTCGCCATCAAAAGGTAATCGAGGAGAGTCCCTCTCCCTTTTTGACGGACGAATTGCGACAACGCATGGGGGCAACGGCAGTCGCTGCAGCCAAAGCGGTCGGTTATGTCGGTGCCGGGACGATCGAGTTTTTGGTGGACCAACAGGGCAACTACTATTTTCTGGAGATGAACACCCGGCTGCAAGTGGAGCACCCCATTACCGAAGAGGTCGTTGGACTGGACCTGGTCAAAGAGCAAATTTTCATTGCTGCGGGACGGCCTTTGCAGTACAAACAGACCGATATCGTTCAGCGAGGTCACGCCATTGAGTGTCGTGTATGCGCCGAAGATCCGGAAAACAACTTCATGCCCTCACCGGGCGTAGTCTGCCAGCTCACCGAACCCAATGGTTTGGGGGTTCGGATCGACGGATACATCTACGAAGGGTACGAAATCCCGGTCTGGTACGACCCGATGATTTCGAAATTGATCGTCCATGCCGTCAAGCGTGAATATGCACTTGAACGGATGCACAGCGCCCTGAACGAGTACAAAATTACAGGAGTTACGACCAACATCCCCTACCTGAATGCGATTCTGCACAGGCCGGATTTTGTGGCCGGGAACTACAATACCGCCTTTTTAGAACAAAACGGAGAGGCGATTGCCGACTACTGTCGCACTAACCATCCCGGCGAGGAGCAGGCTCAAGAGCAGGAGGATCTGGCACTGATTGTGGCCCTTGTCGATTACCTGGCCCTATTGGAGAGAGGGGGTAACTCAGCAACGACCTCTACATCAACCGATCCGTCGAATCGCTGGCGAGAGTTCGGGAAACGAAAAGGGGTATTGGGAATTTAAACTGGAGAAAGCTATGGAAATGAATATTGGGGAACGAACCGCCCAGATCCAACTACTCAGCAAAGAAAACAATCTTGTACGCATCCGTGTCGATGATCGAATCTATGAAGTAGATCTGATTATTGCCGACAATGGCATCTGTTCGTTGATTCACAACGGGCATTCGTTCGACATGGAATTGACCCGCTCGGACAACGGCCGTACCTACACCGTAAGTCAAGGGTTCAACACCTACAAAATCGAGGTGGTCGATGCCCTGGAGAAATACATGCGCACACGCCGAAAAGATGAGCTGCGCCAGGAGGATACGATTGTTGCCCCGATGCCCGGAAAGATCGTCAAGATATTGGTCAGCCCGGGGGACCAGCTCCACGAGGGGCAGACACTCATTGTCTTCGAAGCCATGAAGATGCAGAGCAATCTGAACGTAGTGGGCGATTGCACCGTACGCGAAATATTGGTTTCGGAGGGGGATTCGGTTGCATCGGGGCAGATGCTTGTCAAACTTGAAACGGAAACTAACGCAAAAGATCATGAATAATCATCCAGCATACGAAGAGTTTACCCGTCGCAATCAGGCTGCAGAGGCAGGGGGCGGTACCGACAAAATAGAAAAACTGCACAAAACCGGTCGCATGACAGCCCGGGAACGGATCGAACTATTACTCGATCAAGGCACCTTTGTTGAATTCGACAAATTTGTCACACACTGCTGCACCCATTACGAGATGCAACAGCACAAAGTACCCGGCGATGGCATTGTCTCGGGATATGGTAAAATTGACGGTCGTCCGGTTTACGTATATGCCTATGATTTTACCGTTTTCGGAGGTTCGCTGAGTATCACCAATGCCGGAAAGATTGTCAAAGTACAAACGATGGCTCTGAAAAACGGAGCACCCATCATCGCCCTGAACGATTCGGGCGGGGCCCGCATCCAGGAGGGGGTGGACAGCCTGACCGGATATGCCAACATCTTCTTTCAGAATACCATTGCTTCCGGAGTCATTCCGCAAATCTCCGCCATTCTCGGCCCGTGTGCCGGAGGGGCATGCTACTCCCCTGCCCTGACCGATTTCATCTTTATGGTCCAAGAAAAGAGCCACATGTTTGTCACAGGCCCCGATGTTGTCAAAGCCGTGACGCACGAAGAGGTGTCGAAAGAGGAGCTCGGAGGGGCCTACACCCACAACAGCAAAAGCGGAGTTGCCCACTTCATGGGTTCAACCGAAGAGGAGGTGCTGATGGGCATTCGGGAGCTGTTGAGTTTTTTGCCCGCCAACAATCTTGAGGATGCTCCGGCACGCCCCTGCCTGGACGACATTCATCGGGAAGATGAACGACTCGAAACACTAATTCCGGCCGATCCTAACCTTCCCTATGATGTGAAAGAGTTGATCGAGTCGGTGGCCGATGATCACTACTTTTTCGAGATCATGCCCCACTTTGCCAAGAACGTCGTTATCGGGTTTGTACGCTTGGGAGGCAAAACGGCAGGCATCGTCGCCAACCAACCCGCTTATCTAGCCGGAGTGCTCGATATCGACGCTTCGGATAAGGCTGCCCGTTTCATTCGATTCTGCGACTGCTTCAACATTCCGATTATTACATTGGAAGATGTTCCGGGGTTCCTGCCGGGCTGCGTCCAGGAGCACAACGGGATCATCCGCCACGGGGCCAAAATCGTCTATGCCTATGTCGAAGCGACGGTGCCTAAAATTACGCTGATTCTTCGCAAGGCTTACGGAGGGGCCTATATCGTAATGTCGAGCAAGCAGACCGGATCCGATGTCAATCTGGCCTACCCCACGGCTGAGATTGCCGTTATGGGTGCACAAGGAGCGGTCAATATTCTCTACCGAAACGCTGACGCAACACAAAAAGCCGAAGCACTGAAAGAGTACACGACCAATTTTGCCAACCCGTATCAAGCCGCTGAAAACGGATATATTGACGAGATCATTCTGCCCCGGCAGACCCGTTTCAAACTGATTCAGGCGCTGGAGATAACCCACAACAAGATCCGCAGCAATCCCCACAAAAAGCATGGGAACATGCCGTTATAACCAGCGTACAAACACTGTCAGCTACCTATCCTCAGCAATGTCTTACCCGGAACTTTTTTAGTCCTCAGATTAAATAGTCAGGAAATCACCATCTGATTGGGCCGACAGCAAAACATAGATGCTGAACAAGATACAGATTTCCACCAAAAAAGGTTTGTCACGATTTATTACGTGCCAGTTCAATTGGTGGTTGCACGATCCGGACAGGAGTCGACCACACCCCAGGATCTCAGATCTGGCTGTAATTTGAAGAGGTTATCGACAACCGAACGATTTTTATTACTTTTGCGGCGAAACGACAACATTAAACTTTAAAGCCATGAAAAAAACAAAGTATCTATTGGCCGGTGTCGTTTTGGCATTGCTGCTGGGCAGTTGCGGCAATACCACCAAAAAAGAGGCAACAACCGCGCAAGAGGCGATGCCTTTCGTCACTACCGACACCACTGTAAAGGACAGTTTACAGCTGGTATGGATTCGGGACAATGCCAAAGAGCACCTGATGCCCCTGAGTCTGTTTGGAGAGCTTCCACAATCCTTAATTGATAGCCTGGGCATTCAAAAGGGTGTGCTGGCATCGATCAGCGCCTTCTTGTTGAAGACCGACGGCAAATATATTCTGTTTGACACCGGTATGGGAGCTCCGGATAGCCGCCTGCTTGCCGGATTGACCGCCGCAGGTGTATCTCCAGCCGATATCGATTACATCTACCTCACCCACTTCCATGGCGACCACATCGGCGGCATGATGAAGGGTGATACGGTTGTCTTCCCGAAGGCCGAGGTTTATGCCTCCAAAGCCGAATACGACGGTTGGATGGCCATGCCCGAAGCCGACAAAGCACAGGTTGTTCGGACCATGGCAGCCTATCAGGATCGGTTGCATCTGTTCGAATTTGGAGACACATTGCCCTCTAACGTTGTAACGATGGAGGCCATCGGCCACACCCCGGGCCATACGGTATATCAGGCTGGTCAGTTCCTGATTGTCGGTGATTTGGTTCATGGTGCAGCGTTGCAATTGCTCCATCCGGAGTACTGCGCAGCATACGACATGGATCCGGAAGCAGCTGTCCGCACCCGCAAACACTATTTGGAATATGCCAAACAGAACAACCTGGTGATGGCAGGTATGCACCAACCGGCCAAATTCTAACCTCCCTACACACCAATAACAAAAGAGGTTTTCCTCCTTTGGGTTAGTAAAAAAGATGAGGAGCAGCGAAATAGTGATTCGCTGCTCCTCTTTTTTTATTGATCAATTGGCTTTTTAGCAGGCCGTTCGCCGACATTCTTCTTCGATACAGATCGTACAGAACGTGGCGGTTTCAATCCCTTCACAAATTTTCACCTTGTTGTTTCATGAACGCCTCGGCAATCAGGCAATCGGTCGGGGTCGTAATCTTGATATTGGCATAGTCGCCTTCACAAAGCGTGATGGATCCTCCGGCATATTCCACCACACTGGCGTCATCGGTAAAGGCCGTGTTGTAGGGTTGACGGTAGGCCGCCAACAGCACCGAGCGGAGAAACACTTGCGGAGTCTGCACCATACGATAACGGCTGCGATCCACAATCCGACTTCCTCCTTCTGGTTCCATCTCCCGTAACGAATCGTTCGGCAACACCACCGGAATGGCTGCACCAGACTGCTCAGCCGCCTCTACCACCCGTCGGATCAGTTCGGGGGTGACCAGTGGACGCACACCATCATGCACGGCCACTATCTCAGCGTCACCAATTTCGGCCAAGCCATTTCGGACCGATTCAAAACGCGTTGCACCGCCATCACACACCCGATGTGGCAAAGCAAAGCCATGCTCAGCACACAACGTCTGCCAAAAGGCTTGCCGATCGTGAGGCAACACCACCACAATCCGACAACCGGGCAGAGCAATTGCAAAACGCTCTATGGTATGCATCAGTATGGGACGTCCGGCCAACGGCAAAAACTGCTTGGGTAACGTTGTTCCCATCCGTTCGCCCTTTCCGCCGGCCACAATGATGACAGCTACCTGTTTCATGGTTGTAAGTTAGGAATGCTTATTTTTTCTCGATTCGATCCTGCAGGTATTGTTTCACCACCCTATCGATCGTCTCCTCGAGCGGTGTATAGTGCATACCGGTCAGACGACACACGGCCGATCCATCGTAACGCACCTGATCAATAGCCACATGGATCAACGTATCATTCAGCTGTTCGGCTCCGAACAGTTTTTGGAGATGGGCAAAGGTGTGCAGGGCACCACTGCCGACCGGAATCAACGGTGGTCGGCGTCCGACCGCTTTTGCAACCAAGGTAAAGAGCTCTTTGTAGGAGAGGTTTCCTCCGGAGAGGATGAACCGTTTGCCGATCGCCCCGTCACAAACCGCCAGCAGTAACATCGCCTGCACCACATCCCGCACATCGACATACCCCATCACACCGGACGGATAGGCGGGTGTCCCTTTTGAGACCAGCGTTGCAATCAGCAAACCGCTTCCACGGCTCCAATCTCCCTCACCCAAGATAACCGAAGGATTGACTACGACGGTACGTAACCCACGCAACGCTGCACGGCGCACCGCATTCTCTGCAAAAAACTTGCTGACACTATACGGTGAGCGCTCTTTGAGCGAGGTGAGTTCGCACGATTCGGTGACCTCATCACAGCCCGGTTTGGGAGAGCCGAGCGTAGCGACCGAGCTGACATGAACCAGCAGCCCGACATGGTTTTCGAGACAGGCAAGCGCCACCTGTGTAGCAATCTCCGTATTGGAGACGATAATCTGCTCACTCTCTTCGGCATCAAAAGATACGCGTGCGGCGCAATTAAAAACCACATCGATATTTTGCAACGCCTCGCCCAGTTCCAACGGATTATTCAACGGCACTTCGCAACGCTCTATCTGGTCGGCGAACTGTGCTGCCTGCTGCTGTTGCAAACACTTTTCCAACTGGCTGCAACTACCGCCCGGGCGCACGAGTAACTTCACCCGACACCCCAACTTCAACAGCTCAGCCACCAAATGGCTGCCCACCATCCCTGTTCCTCCGGTTACGGCAATTCGTTTATCGGTTAATTTCCGTACGTCAGGTTTTACACACTCCGTCGGGAGCTTTATGGTTTTGTTCATTTTGTCTGGTCTGATTTTACAGGCGACGCCTCCCACAACAATTTGGTTCCGAAGCCGAGCCGGTTATCGGTCAGTTTCAAATAATCAGGTGCAATGACCCACATATCGGGATCCATCACAGCCGCATAGGGGAACCGTAACAGATAGGCCTTTTTCGCAGCAGCAGACTCCTCCCCAACCGGTCGATACATCCGGCCCCGGATCTGCAAGCCCTGGATCTTGCCCACCAGTTTGGTCTCCAACACTACGGCCGCAGCCACACGAGCGTTGTGCCGCAACTGTTCCACATGCCAGGTCTTATCGGACGAGGTGACTGCAAAAAGATTCTGTTGGGGCAGATAGGCGTAAAAAAGCGACGAACAGTGGGGTTCATCATCAACCGTAGTGGCCAGGGTCAGCACATGGTGGCGCTTGATAAACCCAACAATACGCGGATCGACAGGCTCTATTTCTTGGCGGTCGATTGTTGCGGTTTCTGCGCACTCTGGGGTGCTGCTACCGGCGTCTGAACAGGATTGCATAACGAATCAAATTCGGTTGAGGTCAATTTCAAACTGTCGGCAATCTGGCCATCCAACTCGGCCAGGATACGCGCCTTGACTTTTTCAAACGCTGCAAGGTTCTCTTTTTTGATCGGTTCGGCCGGCTCGGATGGTACCTTCAGCGGATCGATCGGAGTCGAACCCCGCCAGATGCGGAAGTCCAGATGCGGTCCGGTAGCCAAACCCGTCGCCCCTACATAACCGATCAGATCTCCCTGTTTCACACGAGTACCCTTAGAAATTCCTTTGGCATAAGCCCTCAAGTGCAGATAGCCCGAGGTCAATGAGCCAACGTTATGTTTGATCTTCAGCGTATTTCCACCGCCTCCGCTCCAACCTTTATAGATCACCACGCCATCACCGATGGCATAAACCGGCGTTCCCGAAGGTGCTGCATAATCGACACCATGGTGCGGACGACGAATACGCAACACCGGGTGGAGACGTGAATTGGAGAAACGCGAACTGATACGCGAATATTTCAACGGAGCCTTCAACAGCGCTTTGCGCAAACTGTTGCCCTTTTCGTCCCAATAGTCCATTTTACCGTTCTGCACAAAGGGAATGGCATAATAGACTTTGCCATCATGTTCGAAGCGTGCGCCCCAGATTTTACCGAAGCCCACCTCAGTAGTATCGACATAACGCTGCTCATAGATCACGGTAAATTTATCATTTGGCTGCAGAGCGAAGAAGTCGATACTCCAGGCATAAATATCGGAAAGTTCCATGGCTAATGCCGGGCTCATATCGTTGGCCAGCATACTATTCCACAACGAAGAGGTGATGGTTGCGGTTCCTTTGCGGCGTTCCACCGTCACCTCTTTTTCGGCTTTATACACACGGATACTGTCTGTCAAATCGATCACCAAATAATCGATATCAGAAGCTTCATACACAAAATAGGCCAGCTTGGGTGCAATGGAATCGCGCGTTTGGAAAATCACATAGGGGTGTCCAGCCCGCAGATTACGCATACTGAAAACCGGTTCTGCAGCACGGGCAATCGAATCGACTTTTGCCGCTCCGATACCATATTTGCCCAACAGGGCTCCGATCGTCTCGCCGCTGACAAATTCCCCTTCGCTGATATTGTATTGATCTTTGGGAATGCCGTAAAGCAGTTCAACCGGTTCCTCTTCGACTACAATCTCTTCGTCGGGCACGCGGACGTCTCGGCACACAAGCCACACGACCACCCCCGCAATCACTACCAGTCCGACCGTAGCGGACACCCAAACTTTACGCGAAATCTTCATATCAGTAAAAATACTCGTCCTTCTGCAAAAAATGGCACACCAGATCGAGTACTTATTATTTTTTTATCAACACCTATTTAAATTAAAACGCAGAATGAGCCATTAAATTTTGTTTCGGCCGAACTTTTGTTTGATCCAACGCGGGAAAATAATGGCTCCAGCGATCAGGTAGGGGTAATAGGTGATCAAACGCCACAGTACAGCGATCAGTGCAGCCGCTCCGAGCTGCATAGCCGCAGGTACCTCGATCAGATCGCTGCAATAGGTTGAAAAGACATATTCAGCAAAACCGCTTCCACCCGGGGTCGGCATCACCAACATCATGATCCACATCACCAGCTGACGGGCAAACAACAGGAATTGATCACTGACGGCAAAGAATGCCATAATCAACGCATTGGCCACCAAATAGCGGGAACTCCATGAGAGGAAGGTCGAGGAGACAGCCTTCAACCAAAAGCGCCAACCGGCCCGTTTAATCTCATGCGAGGAGAGGATAATGTCGGTTCCGACCCGTTCGACGGCCCGATACCAGCGTCGCAGCCACCGCATCTTAAAGATCTTCAGCAACAGCCATTTCAGTCCTCGCGGATTGACAAATAGACCATACGAGAGCACGCAGACAAAAGCAAATTTGAGTGCATAGCCGATCAGGGTGAAAGTCATCAACCCCTGAGCGATCACACCTCCATGCTGAGCAATATCGAAAAGTCGATCCACCCCGACAATCAGCACCAGCAACGGGAACATCACGATAAAGTAAATCTCATCGAGAAAGGAGGTGAGCATGACGATTGCCGAACTACGTCCGACACTGATCCCCTCTTTGTGAACATAGATGATGGCTACACTGGTTCCGCCGACAGCCGATGGGGTAATGGCCGAGGTAAACTCCCACAGCATGATGACCCGAAAGGCCTGTAACCACGACAGTTCGCCTCCGCTCAAGACCCGGATTCGGATGATGTAACCGATATCCCGGCCAAACATGAACAGCACCGCTAAAAACAGCCATCCGACGGTTGTCCACGAGAAGGTGATATTGGCAAAGACTTCGGGATTAAAATCCCGCCACAACATCCACCCCACAACGGCCAAGCCGATCAGGATCGGATAGATGGCATTGCCAATCTTGATTTTGCTCAAGGGGCCGCCTCCGGCCTTGTGGTTCGACATCGTTATTTTTATTAATTCAGTTATCAAATGGGGGTTCAATAAAGTTTTGTTTCTCCCCCCCCCAGAAATTAGACCAGACACCTTGTTCTACAACAGCAGACCGTCCGGTCAAAGAAGCAGCCACGCCGTCACCCTCAACGCTGTTGGCCCCTTTCATCGGGGCTTACTGCTCGATCCAGTGCAGTTGTTCCAATTCAACCTTTCAAGGGCACTGACTGCTCCTACAAAACGATTTATTCCAATCGCAATTTATCCAACTGGACAGCAAGGCAGCCATCCAAGTCAACAAAATGGATTGATCGGTCAACCCAGCATCCGTCACCAGCGTGACACTCCCACTTGTTTATGTTCAGACAGCTCAACGACTGCCATATATTTTCATTCGCACCTTTGAGTGATGATCATCCTTTGAGCGTTGATCGTGGGACTTGGCAAACGTTCTCCGCACAACACGCTCCGCGCTCTTTTTCCCCACACAGTTGCAGGGCCAGTACTATTGTTGCGTTTCGACCTGGTCGGCGCTAACAAACTTGTACAGTTTATCGCCCCGACGAATAGGTGACGGCACCTTAACGGAACAGAATACCCCCTGCGGAGCGGTCTGAACCGGCTTTTCATCAACGCGAATCTCCTCGGTCGGAAACTCAACCACACCGGTCGTCTCACCGACAATAAAGGTCTCGTCCCCCACACTCAACGGAGCCGCCTCAACCCAAATCTCCGCTACGCCGATCTTCTTGAAAAAGTTGGTCACCTTGCCCACAAAGACCTTGCGTTTGGTCGCTGCGGAGCCATATACTCCACTCCACTCATCCACACGGGCGCCCATATAGTAGCCGCTCCAGAATCCCCGGTTGAATACGGTTGCCAACCGCTCTTTCAGACCGGCAGCAAATTCGGGGGTATAGGTTCCCGCTTCGAGTGCCCGCAATGCCTCATCGTAACACTCTACGACCCGTTTGACATACTCTGCTGAACGGGCACGCCCCTCGATTTTCAACACGCGCACCCCTGCGCCGAGGAACTTATCGAGAAAATCGACCGTACATAGGTCTTTGGGCGACATGATATAGTGGTTCTGGATCACCAGTTCGTTACCGTTATCCCGATCGCGTACCTCATAGGAGCGGCGGCACAGTTGGCGGCAAGCCCCGCGATTGGCCGAACAGCCGTTCTCGTGCAGGCTCAGGTAGCATTTGCCCGAAATGGCCATACACAGCGCCCCATGTGCAAACATCTCGATCCGTACCAGCTCTCCATGCGGGCCCCGGATGTTCCGTTCACGGATGCCGTCATAGATAGCACGCACCTGAGGAATAGACAACTCACGTGCCAGCACCATCACATCGGCAAACTGCGCATAAAAAGCTACCGACTCCAAATTGGAGAGGTTCAGCTGGGTCGAGATGTGCACCTCCAACCCGATCGAACGGGCGTAAAGGATTCCCGCCTGATCGGAAACGATCACCGCCGAGACACCTTCCGCTTTGGCCCGATCCATCGTCTGCCGCATGGCGGGCAGGTCCTCATCGTAAAGCAGCGTATTGACCGCCAAATAGGTCTTGACACCATGTTCGCGAGCGATCGCCACAATGCGGGCCAGATCCTCCAGCGTAAAGTTGGCGGCCGAACGGGAACGCATATTCAGTTGACCGACTCCGAAATAGACCGAATCGGCACCCGCATTGATCGCTGCCTGCAACGACTCGTACGAGCCAACCGGCGCCATGATCTCAATATCGCTGCGTTTGAACTCCATGCTCAATTTTTCCTATTACCTTAATACTATATCTCTCAAGAGAGGTTGCACCACTATTTACGACGGTCTTGCAACCCTTCGGTCAACGCGCGGAGCGGTTTGAGCCGTTCGGGAGCCACCTCCATCGCATCCAAAATCAGATACGCCTTATCGAAATAGGCTTTGATCGCCTGCTTGGTCACCTCCCGAATCCCGAGCGTATCGTAAATGGACCGAACCTGCGCAATCTTCTCAGCCGGAGCCATCGTCTTGTCGGCAATCAGTTGCTGCAAACCCAACCGGGTCGGTTCATCCGCACGACTCAAAGCGTTGGTCAGCAAATAGGTCTTTTTCCCTTCGAGAATATCACCTCCGACCGCCTTGCCAAACACCTCGGGATCGGCATAGGTATCCAACAGATCATCCTGCAACTGGAAAGCCAACCCAATATTGATTCCATATTTGTAGAGCAGATCGGTTTCAATATCATCTCCTCCACCGCAGATGGCACCGAGTTTCAGAGCTCCAGCCAACAGAACGGCCGTCTTTAACTCGATCATCTTCAGATACTCTTCGACCGTTACATCGTTGCGAGTTTCGAAATCCATATCGTACTGTTGGCCTTCGCAAACCCCCAACGCCGTCTCGTTAAAGACCTCAACCAGTTTCGGCAACACACGCTCTTCGCTGCGGGCTAACTGCTGGTAGGCGCAAATCAACAACGCATCTCCGGAAAGAATTGCGGTATTGGCACCCCATTTTTTGTGTACGGAAGGTTTCCCCCGACGGGTATCGGCATTGTCCATGATATCGTCATGCAACAACGTGAAATTATGGAACAGCTCCACCGCCAAAGCCGCTGGTTTGGCAACCGTTACCGCCTCGGTGAAAAGGTTGCAGGCCATCATAACCAGCGCTGGACGAATGCGTTTGCCACCTTCGGCCAGTGCATAACGGATCGGCTCATATAGTCCGGCGGGACGGGGTGGATAACTGATCAAACTCAACTCCCGTTCGCTCATTGATATCAATTCCTGAAGCGAATACATACTTTGTATAGATTAAACATTCTCCAAAACAGGACCTACAAAGTTAAAAAAATAAACCGATTCGAGACATTACTATTGCTGTCCTCAATTTTTTTCGTAAATTTGATTGTTGTTTTAATAAAATAATTTAAAAATACCATACTGACTCTACCATGAAAAAAGTAGCTGTAGGCGTAGATATCGGAGGAACCAACTCCGTATACGGCCTCGTTGACGAGCAGGGTGAGATCATCTGTGAAGGTGTTTTCCCAACCCGTAATTATCCCGATTTCGATCAATATATCGAAGAGCTGTATATCGGCATTCAGTCACTGCTCAAACGGGCAGGCGACGAAGTTGAATTGGTGGGTATCGGCATCGGTGCTCCTAACGGCAACTATTACACGGGCACCATTGAATTTGCTCCGAACTTGGTTTGGAAAGGGGTGCTGAACATCGTTGAAAAAATCAAACGTTACTTCCCCACGGTTCCGGTGATCATCACCAATGACGCCAATGCTGCAGCCGTCGGAGAGATGGTTTACGGCGGGGCCAAAGGCATGAAGGATTTTTTGGTGGTTACCTTGGGTACCGGTCTCGGAAGCGGTTTCGTTGCCAACGGTAAACTGATCTATGGTCATGACGGTTTTGCCGGTGAGCTGGGTCACGTTGTCGTCAACAAGACCGGCCGTATCTGCGGTTGCGGACGTAAAGGCTGCCTGGAGACCTACGCTTCGGCAACCGGTATCAAACGTACCGTATTCAAGTTGTTGGCCGACCACATCGAAGATAGCGAATTCCGTCGGATCACCTACGATGATCTGACTGCCGAGATGATCACCAAAGCTGCCTTGAACGGTGATCCGATCGCTATCGAGGCCTATGAATACACCGGCAAACTGCTTGGCGAGGCCCTGGCCGATGCTGTTGCGCTGACCAGCCCTGAGGCGATTTTCCTCTTCGGCGGACTGGCCAAAGCCGGCAAATACATCTTCGAGCCGACCAAAAAATACATGGAACAGAACCTGCTGGCCATCTTCCGCAACAAGGTAAAATTGTTGCCATCCGGTATCGATGGCAAAAACGCTGCAGTTCTGGGAGCTTCGGCTCTTGTATGGCAAAGCCTCAAAGAGTCTCAGGAGGCTCAAGAGGCAAAAGCGTAGTCCAATTTCAAACCATTCTATAAGGCCGTCCTTGGTGACGGCCTTTTTTTATTCGGAGGGACATCACAGAGGATGAGGATCGAGCGACTCTCAAAGCTATCCCCAACCACCGAAAAAGATATAGCAAAAAATTACAAGTGAAAATTTGCAAGATCGTTTCGGCACGATTTTATTTGTAACTTGTAACATTAAACAAGAACAGGAAACAAGATCGGCGTCCCATTACGTTTTGGTAATCACGAAGGCTACGCTGGAGATCAATACAGCTCATTCGCCGACAACCGATCTTGCCTGACATAAACCGATAATCATGAAAAGTGTACAAGAATCTCTGCTCGAACGGAGGTCGATCCGCCGTTACGAGCGCATGAAGGTCGAACCGGAGAAGATGCAGCAGATCTACGATGCGATCCGCAACACACCGACCAGCTATAACGGACAACAATTTTCTGTCATTGTCATTGATGATCAGCCACTCAAAGAGCAGATCTACGCCATCACCAACCAAAAACAGATCAAGACCTGCTCCCATTTTCTGGTGTTCTGCACCGATTTTCACAAACTGCGTGTAGCCGCAGCGCTGCACGGAGAGCAGACTCCGGCGTTCGAATCCACTATTGATGGCTACACGGTTGGGGTGATTGACGCCTCGCTGGCAATGATGAGCGCTGTCACAGTGGCTGAATCCCTCGGATTGGGTTGCTGCTGCATTGGTTATACCCGCACAGCGGATCCGCGCAAACTTTCCGACATGCTGGGACTGCCCGAAGGGGTATCGATTGTATGCGGACTGGCCATCGGCTATCCGCGTGAGATGCCCGATCTGAAGCCCAAACTGCCCCAGCCCACCGTCATCCACCACAACCGTTACAGCACCGATGAGGAGATGAAACCGCTGTTGGCTGAGTACGATCGTGAGATCACCCAGTACAACCAGACGCGTGCAGGGGATCAGACCTCCAACGATTGGTCAGGCCACATTGCCGATTACCACCGTCATTCGATGGAGCACGGCATCGCTGGATATCTGCGCGAACAGATGGGCCTGGAGACCAAATAATTTTTATTGACATTTCACCTTTTTTGCCAGGTGTAGGCAAATGGGGACAACAAACAGCAGGAGGGGAATCGAACAGACGCCCCTTCTCATTTTTTATCACAATAGCTCTACCGCCACCAGACGACACAAAACACTCAGAACATCCCCTCAGAACATTCAAGCACCCAGCAGCAAGCTCTCCTACCGGCCCCAATGAGGCACAACGACCGTGCGAGCTCCTGCACGTATCAGCAGAATGAAACGGCGATCGACAGAGCCTCCAGCCGGTAAATCTCTTCTTTCCTATTTCCCTATGTGCTTTTCCCCAAAGGGTTTCGCCTACAAACCACTGATGCGGAAATCTACAACAGACCTCTTTTTTCCTAAGTGCTATTAACACAAAATCGAGGACATACACGTTCTGTCCAGTTAATGCTGGGGTGGGATCCGTTTGCATTTTCCACTCAAGTGTTCGATATCGAGACGCAACACCTGAGTCCGATGGAACGAGCCCGCAATATATTTCTCCGCGATCTCGACATAGTCCGGACTGTACTTGCGGACCAGCAGCCGCAGAGCATGCAAGCGCTCCTCTTCGGATGGGACCTCCGCAATACGACCGAACAGATGCACACTCTGATAGGCCGTTGTAAAATGTTGTGGAATCACCTGGGTGTCTCCTACAACACAGAAACTGACCCGATCATTCGCACGAATCGCATCGAGCTTTGCCCCTTCGGGTGCACAATGGAAATAGATATGGTCCCCATCAACCACATAACTGAGCGGCAAGCCATAGCCATATCCAGCCTCTCCGCACATGGCCAGAAAGCCATATTCACCCTCATCCAACAATTTTCTGGCTGAGACATCGTCCCAGGTACGATCCTTGCGGCGTATTGCCCTGAACTGTTCCATAAATCCGTAACAAATTGTTTGATCCAAGACAAAGATAGTAAAAGATGAGACAAAAATGGCATCGGCCCTATCCTGATGCCCAAAGGTTCTCCAGCCGAAACCGCAGCAGAGACGGAACAGAAGACAGAAACAGCGATCGAGAATCGGCATCATCCCCCCCAACTCGATCTTTTCCCCCCCCCGATCTGAACCGTACTCACGGCTTCGACGGCCCATCGGCATGGGACTCCCTATTCAGGCACAATACTGCCACATCTGCTGATACGATAATCTCAACAACGGGCAAAAATGATATTATGTTTTTCCATAAAACCATCAACGCTAAACAGCAAATAATCAACAACTAACCACACAATCGAATGCAAGAAAACGAAGACAATTCAGAGGTTGACGACAGCCAAAATCGTAACATTTCGGCGAAGCCCTCGTTAAATTGAATGTATAAACATGGTGGTCAACGGCCCGTCCACAAGTGAGACCTACCCAAGCGGTAAGAGGCGACCAGCACCACCCAGATTTTGTGTAATAACGACTAAACTTATGCGACATTTTCTCTCTGCATGCTGCTTGATCGGACTGTTTGGGCTTCTACTGAGCAGCTGCATCAAAAAGGAGCCGCTCAACAGTGAAGCGGATATCGAACAGTGCACGCTCCCCGACGGAACCCTCAAGTCAGAACCGCTCATCACCAACAATACTGTCCAGTTGATGTTGTTGCCGGGCAGTGCCGACCTCACCGCCCTGGCTCCGAAATTCACTTTGACCCCGGGAGCCACCATTGAGCCCGCCTCAGGTACCGTCCGTGACTTTTCCACACCACAGACCTATACCGTCACCTCCGAAGACAAACAGTGGTCCAAAGTATACACGGTTTCAGTATCACAATCCGACATTCCTACTATTTATGATTTTGAACATTGGCGAACCGAAAAATACCAAACTCCCTACGAACTGCTCACCAATGGCGACGAGTTGAATATCTGGAGTTCTGGAAACGCGGGTTATTCCATTACCGCCGGCAGTTCTGCTCAGCCCGACGATTTCCCGACCTTTGCCACGACTGAAGCCTTTCAGGGAAAATATGCAGCCAAATTGGTTACCCGTTCAACCGGCACTTTGGGGTTACTGGCAGGTATGCCGATTGCAGCAGGCAACCTTTTTATCGGCACATTCGACGGAGCCAGCGCAATGAGCAATCCATTAGGAGCGACCCATTTCGGCTTGCCGTTCGAACAAAAACCGGTACGATTTATCGGACACTACCGTTACATTTCGGGCGGCAACATCACCAATAAAAGAGGACAAGAGATCGTTCCGGCCCAACGTGACATTGGTCAGATTTACGCCATTTTGTACGAAACGGATGACAATGTCGAATATCTGGATGGCAGCAACATCACGACTTCGCCCAACATCGTCGCCAGGGCCATGGTGCCGCTTCAAGAGACATCAAGTACCACCTACGAACCGTTTGACATCGAATTTTTGTATGACAAGCCTTACGATCCGCTCAAACAGCAGGCCTACAAATACAACTTAGCAATTGTATTTACCGCCAGTCAGGGAGGAGCCAAATTTGAAGGGGCTGTCGGCAGCACATTGTATGTGGATGCCGTTCAGATCATCTATGAATAGCCACAAATCATTGAATGATGAATAGAAGTTACAAAACAATAGGCGTCATTACGCTACTGCTGATGGTGACCGTCGGAGCAATGGCGCAATCCCCATCCCAACCGGAGAAAAAATATGAATATCGGATCCGAGCCGGTTTCAATATCGGAGGAACAACTCCGATTCCCCTGCCGGCCGAAATTCGCGGAATCGAATCCTACTCGCCTACGATGCTTTTCAGTGTGGAAGGTAGTGTCATGCGGTGGATAACCCCCAAATGGGCCTTGACCACCGGTCTCCGTTTCGAGACCAAGGGCATGAACGCCGGCGCACGGGTCAAGAACTATCAGATGACCATGATGATCGAGAACGGGGATATGACCGGTGACATGACCGGCCGTTTTACCGGACGAATCCGCACCAGAATCCAAAACGAGTACATCACGCTGCCCATTTTGGCAGTACGACAACTCTCCCCACGTTGGGAGGTCAAATTCGGTCCCTACTTTTCGTATCGGATCGATGGCAGCTTTACCGGATCGGCCTTCGATGGCTATATCCGGGATGGTGACCCCACCGGCACTAAAGTGGGAGTTGAAAATGCTTCGTACAATTTCAGTTATGGATTACGCCGGTTCAGTTGGGGTGGACAGGTTGGAGCAGAATGGCGAGCGTACCGACACCTGTCCGTATATGCTGACCTCACCTGCTCGGCCAACTCGATCTTCAAAAAAGATTTTCACAGCGTCAATTTCGACATGTATAACCTCTATCTGACGGTCGGCTTCGGGTATCGCTTCTAAGGCTTCAGGGCAGATCCAACCACTGTTCAGTCAAGGCGAAACAACAAGCGGGAGAAGAGTGATGCTCTTCTCCCGCTTATCGTATTAAAAATCGACTATTTGTACTTATTCACAACCCGCCAAAAATCGGCTTTATCTTTGGCTGTAAAATTTCCGTATCGGAAAAATTCAACTTTGCGATCCTTCGTGACAAAGATGATGACAAACTGGTTATTCACGTCCCCCATGCCCCACGCATTGCGCAGCGAATGATCGACATCGGTATACATGGCTGCACCTGTTTTTTTCTGTTTAGCCCGCATCATACTGCGAACGACACTATTGGGCAACATCGGTGCATCCTTCAGATTCACGATACCGTAAGCTACAATTTTATCTCCACCGATGGGATGTGTCTCCAAATATTCAATGAAGTCGCTGTTCTGACCCGCATGATCCGGATCGACATAAAACAACAATAATGGAGCCTTGCCCAACGAAGGCAAATCAATCGGTTGATTTTGCAGGTCACGAATCTTTACATGAGGTACTGTTTTCCCTTCGATATTGGTTGGACCATTCGCAAACGCTCCTACTGCAAACGACAGCATAAGAGCGATAATCAAACTCCGTTTCATAATGAATAATACTGTATCAGATTTATTACAATTTTTCTTTTGTCGCGTTCCAGTCAAAACAAACCTGCCCCAAGCCATGCTCCTCCAACAGACGTTGCGTCGCCGTCATCAACTGCATACGCAAGGGGTGTTGGCTAATCCGACGCGGAATTTTGCGTAGTTTGCAATTGCTCCAAAGTCCGCCACTGACTGTCGGCTCCTCGGGTGACACTGCCAGCTGCAGGGCCGTTGCGGCACCCTGCTGCGGGGTTTTGACCAACGGGCGGAAAAACAGATCGGCCAACGGATCAAACCAGCGCCCCATCGTCAACATGGCGGTATCGACCACACCCGGATCGGCCGCCTGGATCGTAATACCGCTTCCTGCCAAACGTCGTGCCATTTCGATCGTAAAGAGTAACAGGGCCAGTTTGGAGCTACCATACGTGGTAAACCGATGAAAATGTTCGGGGTCGGGTTGCAGAAACTGCTCTCCGACCCGACCGATGCGCCACGTACAGGAGACCGTATTGATAATGCGGCTTCCAGGACTCATCAGCGGGAGCAGACCACAGGTCAACGCATAGGCTGCCACATAATTGACAGCCGTATCCTCCTCCACTCCATCGGCACTCAAGCGGAAGGTGCCGTTCATCACGCCGGCGTTGTTCAACAGCCGGCTGACCGGCATCGCCTCTTGCCGCAGGTGGGAGATAAACGCTCCGATCGAAGCCATGGAGACAAGATTCAACTCCCGTACCACAATACGGTCGTTTCCGCTCCGCTCCATAATCTGTTGCCGAATAGGTTCCGCCTTTTTCAGATTACGGCACGCCATCACCACAGGATACCCCCGACGAGCCAACCCCTCGGTCAGAGCTGCCCCGATGCTTCCTGAAGCGCCGGTCACTACGGCCCAACCCTGCGAAACGGTCGGGGCAGGAACTGAGGCATTTAGCTCTGTTTTAGTCTGTGCATCAACGGTCATAACGGTACAGTTTGGTATGCCCTTTCAGCCAAAAGATCAACCGATCCGGCAGCAGATAGAGCAACAAAATCCCCACCCGATTGAATACCCCCGGGAGAATATAATCTTTATGTGCGAACAGAGCACGAATGGCTTTGCGGGCCAGTCGTTCAGGCGTCATCATCACCCCGAGGCGCAGGGCCAGTCGCTGATACTTTTCGCTGAGGTTGTACAGCCCCGTCGCAACCGCTCCGGGACACACCGCCGTCACATACACTCCATCCCCGTGCAATTCGTAACGCAACATTTGGGAGAGTTTGCGCAGGTAGCTTTTGCTGGCCGCATACACCGAAATACCGGGCGCCGGAGTCCAGGCCGACAGCGACGACATATTCAGGATATAGCCCCTGCCTCGCCGACGCATGGCGCCGCCGAAATAGTGGCACAACATTGTAACGGTCTGAATATGCAGCAGGATCATCTTTTCGATCCGGGAGGCGGCCACTTCGGTCAGATCATCGAAGAAGAAGATACCGGCATTGTTCACCAACACCTCAATATCGAGCTGCATCTGTTGGCAATAGTCGTACAGTTCCCGGGCCGCCTCCGCTCGTGCCAAATCCATATACAACGGCAGTACCCGTACGCCAAATGCGTCCGACAACTCCGCTGCCACACGCTGCAGTCGCTCCTGTTCGTTACTTACCACCAACAGATCGTAACCGCGCCGGGCCAGCTCTTTGGCATAAGCCAATCCAATCCCGGAACTGGCTCCTGTCACCAAAGCCATCCCCTGAGGACAATCTATGTGCTTGGTTTGTGCGTTCATCGCCTTATCCCTTCAACATCTAACTATCGGACCACGCAAAGGTATATGCTCTAATTCTCTTTTACGAATCGGTTTGCCCCTCTTTTTGTTCAAAAGTTCTTCGGTTTCTGCTATTGGAAAGCCTGTTTATCCAACTTTTCGACCTCGCGCCGAAGCGAACAGGGCAGATCGGTCAAATGTTTGTGGCAGGCCATCTCGATCGAATACATGCGGGCAATACAGTAATTGGCATGGGTACAACCGCAACGCTCCTCCCCTTCGAGCCGCATCCGGTTCACAAAGTCCGGCTCATTGATCAGGGCACGAGCCATCGCTACACATTCGAAACCATCATTGAGCACCTCATCGATCTTGGCACGCGACACCAAACCACCGACATAGACCAACGGCATCTTCAACGCCTTGCGGAACTGCAACGCATCCTCCAGGAAATAGGCCTCCTTGAAGGGCACCGAAGGCACCATCATCCGACCGAACATCCGCACGCCCCACTTCAACCACCATTGGTGCATGTAGTAAGTCATCGAACGGATCGGCATGCTTCCCCGCATCACATACATCGGGGCACGGCTGACAAATCCACCGCTCAACACCAAAGCATGTGCCCCCAAACGTTCCAACTCACGGGCTACCTCTAAACATTGATCGATCTCCAGGCCACCTCGGAAACCATCCCGCATATTGGTCTTGACCAACACGGTCATATCCTCTCCGGCAGCCTCCAATGCCTCGCTGATACACATCCGCATGAAACGCATCCGATTGTCGAGCGAACCGCCATACTCATCTTTACGATGGTTGGTATAGGGCGAGAGGAACTGGCTGATCAGGTAACCATGCCCGGCGTGCACCTCCACGGCGTCGAATCCCGCTTCGCGGGCCAACCGAACCGCATCGCCAAAGGCTTTGGCCTTTTCGACAATTTCATCACGACGTAATCCACGCACCAACGTCGGGGAATAGATATTGATTCCGGAGGAGGCCCCCACCGGCCGACATCCGCAAATGGCTTTGTGCGACATATTGCCACAGTGGCCGATCTGGATCGAGGCCGCAGCGCCCTCACTGTGGATCGCATCGGTAATGCGTCGCAATCCGGGAATCACCTCCTTGCGCAACCACAATTGATGCGGGAACGAAAGGCCATCTCGTGTAACCGAGGCATAGGCCAGTGTTGTCATGCCGATACCGCCGTGAGCAACACTTCGGTGATAGTTGTAAAGCAGGTCGGTAGGAGCATTCCCCATGCACATACCTTCGAACGCTGCAGCACGGATCGTCCGGTTGCGCAACGTCAGCGGCCCTATTTTAACGGGCGTAAAAAGTTTGGATTCATTCATATCGATCAGAAGTCAAATCAATAGATAAAGGGGATCACCCGTTTGAGGTGGGCCATGCGGAACTCTTCGCCGAACATTTCGGCATAACGGTGATAAATGGCATCAGCCCGAGGCACCAGGTTCGCAAAGGTCCAGATGGCAAACACAGCTCCGGCAGCCGACCAGGTCAAGATGGCAAAACCGGTCCATTCGAGAATCTCGCCGAAGTAGTTGGCCGATGAGACGTAACGGAACATACCGCCTTTGGGCAGATAGTGACCGGTATCGCCCGGTTTACGCAGGTGACGGATAATGTGGTCCGAGTGCATGTTGATAACCATGCCCGCAAAGAAGGCCACAACACCGATAATAAATTGCGGTGTGGTCAACCAGTCGATCGAATAGCGTCCTTCGGGTGCCAAATAGAAGATCCAGAGCCCCTGCATGGCTGCATTGAGCAAGTTGAACACAACGCCCATAACAATAATACCGAGCGGCATTTTACTGCGCCCTTTCAAAAGCATCGGATAGATAAACGAACGGTTGAAATAGTGAAGCTGAAACAGGCACAAAAAGATCAATGGCACCGCGTCAAAACGTCTGGGGGAGCAGAGCCAGAAGACCAACATGGCAAAAAAGACGGGAGATTCCATCAGGAACCAGCCCCATCGGTTTCCGATTTGTGGTCCCCAATGACCGTCACGCAACAAGCCATACCCTGCCCTGACATGATACAGTGCAAAAAATACCACGACAGCCAATGCTGTCATGCCCCACAAAAAACCGTTGTAAATTTCCAACATTTAACGTTTACTTAAATTTATGGACGATCCGCTTTTGCAATTATTTTTAGATTTTTCTTGATTTACATCCACAGAGCTGGAAAATTTGCAAAAGAGATTTTAACTTTGTAGTCAATAAAAATTTGTGTTAAAGGTATAAAATCATACAAACTTTACCAACACTTAACCATAAGAGAACAGTCATCCCGACAAAAAGTCCTAACTTTGCCGTCATAGTAAATCAATTAGACCCATTCATGTTACGAAAAATTTTCTGCTGCTCATTGATGGCAGTCATGCTGCTATCAACCACCTCTCCTCTCCAGGCTCGCTCCCCAAAACATAGCAAACATGCAGCCTCTTCGAACTGCAACTATTCAACCCAACCCGTTCGTAATGTCATTTTATTAATTGGTGATGGGATGAGTTTAGCACAAGTCAGTGCGTTGACGCTGTATGACGGAGCTCCAGAATTTATGAAACGAGCCCAATACATTGGTCTGCAAACCACAAATTCTGCCTCAAGCGATGTCACGGACTCTGCTGCAGCCGCTACAGCATTGGCTACAGGGACCAAAACCCGCAACGGCATGATCAGTATGACCCCCGACGGAGATACCCTTACCTCGATCATGACACGAGCCAAACAGCAAGGGATGGCAACCGGATTGATCGCCACACACACCATTACCGATGCCACTCCGATTGCCTTCGTTGGCCACAACAGCGACCGTTTCCACGCCTATGAATTGGCGGAAGATTTCTTAACTTCAGATATCGACTTTTTTGCTGGTGGAGGCCGCAAGTATTTCGAAGAACGTGACGACAACCGCAATATCTCCGACGAACTGCGCCAGCGCGGATACACCATCGCCTACTCGCTGGATACACTCCCTCACTTAAAAAAAGGACATATAGGCCTCCTGTTGGCTGAAAAAGATTTGCCGATGATGCCGCAGGGTCGAGGCGACATGCTTCCTCAAGCGACTCAAGAGGCGTTGCGGCTGCTCTCGAATGAGAGCAAAAAGGGATTTATGTTGATGGTCGAAGGGTCACATATCGACAACGCCTGCCACTACAATGATCTGGAGAGTGTTCGTGCCGAGATCAAGGATTTTGATGCTGCTGTACGAATCGCACTGGACTTTGCCGACCATACGCCAGGCACATTGGTGATTGTAACGGGAGATCATGAAACGGGAGGTGTGGTATTGCCGGCAGACGACAACGAATTCACTCATGGCAAACTCCAACCCGACGAAGAGAACCATGCCGTAGTTCGGTTCTCTACCAAGAGCCATACCGGCTGCATGGTCCCCATCTATGTCTACGGGGCCGGTGCCGAGCGTTTCAGCGGATTTATGGACAACACGGATATTCCCAAACGAATTGCTGAACTGCTGCAGTTACCGTAACAGATTTTCTGGCAAAGCAGGACTCAACCATTGCGCCCAACCTTACGCACCAATTTTCCGCAAACGAGCCCATTGCCCATTAGTCACTTTTCATTACTCAAAGCCACTTTTTCGGGATTCGCTCTCTGATGGAGCGGATCCCGTTTTCGTGTTGCACGGTAATGACCTGCAAGCTCACTTCCCTGGACCTGCCACATGGCTACTGCCACTATCAGACCACGGTTTAACGGCTGCACTATACACCTCCGTCCCTTGCACACTCAACGTCATTGCTGTCCATTGATCGGCAAAGTGCTGAATGCAATTCGACAAAATTTAGCCTTCTCACGCTATCATACGCAAATTCAGGACAACACAATCCGGAACACTTCCTCATCCCAATGCGATAGGGGCCCGATCGTTCCCAACCATTCCCCTAACAAGACCGACACGTACAGCAACAGGCAGCATGTACAGCACATGCAGTTCGCGCCAGGCCTGACATTCAACCTTCCTGCTTAGGCTTACTTGCTACGATCTCTCTTCCCCAATAGCACGCTTCTTTACCAGTTTTATCAATCACTCACATTCCTCCACCCACATTTTCCAACCAACGCCTCCGGTCAGCTCGTCTCGGCTCCCCCGATTCGATTCTCCTCTTCGGACCCAATTTCGGACTCCAATTCCGCTGTCACACACCCAGCCCTCTCTCCCGCTGCTCGCGCGCCCTTCCCTCTGATCACTCTCCCGCTGACGCTGATCAATCGCCCCTCACTGATTCCTCGCCTTCCTCGCCCCCACTGATTCCACACCAGTTGATTCACCCGCCCCCAACCATGGTACAGATCCGCCTGTTCGGAGACATAAAACAAGCAGGGCCGTATCTTGCGATACAGCCCTGTTGTAATACTGAGAAGAAACAGCCTATTTGGCAGCTTTCTTATTGTAGTGCTTTGCGTAGCGGCTCATAAACTTATCAACGCGTCCTGCGGTGTCAACCAACTTCATCTTACCGGTGTAGAACGGGTGAGAGGTGTTGGAAATTTCCATCTTATACACGGGATAGGTTTCGCCATCCACTTCGATGGTCTCCTTTGTCTGGATGGCGGACCGGCACAAAAACACATGATCGTTAGACATATCCTTGAATGCCACTAAACGATAATTCTCAGGATGAATCCCTTTTTTCATGGTTGTGTGTGTTTTACATTAATATGCTGTTGCGGTCGCAAAGTTAGCAAACCTTTCTGCTTTTGCAAAAAAGTGAGCCAGCAAATTCACTCCCAACAAACATTTTTATTATTTATAACTAATAACCAGCACCTTAGAGTACTCCCAGAATTTCTTCTTATCCTTGATAATCAGCGATTCATAGATACCCTTGTCATCCTGTACGAATTCATAAGATTCGGCCGGATGCGAACTTACCAAGGTCACCTTCTTCTGTCCGATCAGCACACTGTCGAAATTGCGAATATCGATCTTAGTAAAGCTGTCCAGACTACGGCTCTCGTTGATTTTCAGGGTTCTGCCAATAAAACCGCTCTTATAAACGATCTCTTTGTCCAACAACTCACGCTCCGATCCAACAATATAGTAAGCCGTATTCAGAATATCAGTCTGCCCTTTCACCTCTCCCTGCAAGGAAGCATTGGTCTCGGTCAGTCCGCTAACCTGCGTATTCAACCCTTCGACCTGTTCGTTAAGTTCGGCCACCTGAATATGCATCTGCTCAAGATTGCTCTTCAGCACGGTAATCTCCTGATCTTTGGTCTCAACATCTTTTTGCAACTGGGCGAGCATCTTCTCCAAACTGGCCACCTTCAGATTGGCCTTGCGCAACTGATTAGCCGACTGCTGCAAACGAGCCATCTTTTCACGGTTGTCCAGCAACAACTGATTGATCGCCTCAACATCTTCATTAATTTGGGCCGGAGTTTGATTCTGGATTTCGCCGTTATCAATGCTCTTGTTGATAATGTGCTCACGCTCCTTGATGGCATTGAGGTTCTCGGCAACCGCACTCATCGACTCGAAAATCTCATTGATCATCGAATCTTTGGCTGCAACCACACGCGCCAGCGAATCCTTCTGGTTTTCGACCTGATCCGCACTCTGACGGCTCACACAAGAGACCATCGGAAAGAGTAACAACAACAGGTAAACAAACTTTTTCATGATGTATGACATTTAACTTTTAGAATGCAACCTTGACACCCAAACCAAAGTCCAACGCATGGAATCCGGTATGGCCTGCGAAGTTCAAGCAGGGCTTATAATCCGCAGAAACAGCCAACGGAATTTTCGGTATCTTATATTCCAAGCCAATGACGCCATCGATACCGGTTGTAAATTTGGTTTCGCTGTGTTTTTCCCAGCCTCCCATATTGATACCACCGCCATAATAGAAGTGGAAACCGGTCGTGATCACCGGGATATGCCGCTCGTACAACGCATAGATATTGACTCCTTTGGCGAAATCGATAATGCCTTCAAGTCCGTTTGCCGGATCAAAATGGTGCTTAACCGTGATTCCGGAAGCGGTTTCACCGCCGCGCACACCGATTGCCCAATTGTAATCCTGTGCTTTGACCGACAAGACGGTCGTTGCGCACAGCAGCGAGAATACAAATAAAAACTTTTTCATCAACGAACCTGATTGTAAGGTTGGAAATAAAATTAAAACTACTCAAAAAATACGGGCAAATTTAATAATTAAATCCACATTTGTTTCAGCCCATGCGGTAAATATTGTAGATTGCCACATTTGGGTTCCAATCGTGTCCTCGTGTGAATCGGCTGCACCCATAGTCGTACTGCAAACCAACTAACGCCAGACTCTTCTTTTTGCGGCGGGCCGAACAGCCGTTTGCGTTTCCCTGCAACGAATCGAACAGTCGCAAACCCTCACTTGCGATACGTCTCTGCCACCTGTCACTACACTGCAAATCAACCCTTCACTGTAAATCGGCCGGCCACACATTGGCAGCACGCTTTGCACCCATCTATATCATGCGGCAAACGACAATGCCGTCTGCTTACCTTAGCGATGCACTCAGATGAATTAAACAGCCACATGCCCTCTACTGCAGCTATTTCCACCACTCGCCTATACACGACAAATCGACTCCTTACTGTAAATCGGCCGACAACGCATCGACAGCACATCTCAGGCCCATCCATCTTGTGACAAATGGAAGCAGATACTTACCTTGCGGTGATTCGACCAACCTCAACAATTTGCCACATATTGATCAGCCCAACATGTCCCGCAGCGAGTGTGTAGCCCAACAGTCTTACAGAGCTTCAACCGTTCTACCCAAATAGGTCGCCCATTCTGCCATCACTACCTCAAACTCAAATAGGCGGTCCACGCAACGCTTACTATGGACGTTCCGGTACAGCAGGGTCTGCCTCGTCCGCCACCACCGACAGCCAGGTCTTATCCCCAAACAGAGCTGCATCCGAAGGCGGCAATTGCGAGCTGGAGTCCTCTCCCGGCACTGCCGCACAATCTTTCACAGACTGTGCCTCTGCCGAATTCGAAGAGGATTCCAACGCCTCCGAAGATGACTGCGCTACACGGGTTTGCGAGCTATCGTCACTCGCCGTTGGTGCAGGATCTGCACTGGTTCCCTGTGTCGTATCAGCACCCGTTGCTGGCGCAGAAGCAGCACCAGCTCCCTGCGTCGTATCGGCACCCGGCAACAATCCCTCCTTGCGCAACAGCGCCGAATCGGCTGCTGTCAGCTGTTCGCTCTCGGCCATCACCTCGGTGGGCAAACTGGGTGCAGTATTGACCCGCAACCGGCTTAAAGTCGCCGCCTCAACTCCTCGACGGAAGATATCCGTAATATTCCGCCTGAGGTTCAAACGCGCCGAATCAATCACCTCCACATAACTCGGCACATCGATACTCTTGTACCGAGCCCGACAGATCCGGAATTTAAATTTGTCCGGATTGCCGTAAATATCAATGCCCAACCGGAACGGAATCGGCGACTTAAGTACCGAAATATGATAATCAAAATTCATATCCAACTTCTGTATGCCGCTAACCGCCGCACGATAACGATCCATCTCGATCGCAAACGGGAAGATATCGATCTGACTGTCGTGTACTAACATTTCAACGGAGATTTTATCGATCATATTGCGCTTCTTGTTCTTGAAGTGCAGCATCTTCGAGATCTCCGTAAAGGTTTCGCCATCGAGCAGAACCATATCCTGACCGTGAATACGACATGCAGCATTGAGTGTCGGCATCTGGATATTCATTGCCGTATCGAGCGCCGCCGTTGCAGCCACCTGACAATCCACCACCCCTTCGAACGATCGCAACATCGGCAGCAACGTATCAACCGACGGGATCAGTTTAATCAAACGAGCCACCTGAATCTTCTGCATCTCCAGATCAAATCCAGTTGTGATATCCTTTTTACTGCGCGTTGCATAGAGGCCGGTCAGCTTCATCGTACCGGCATCGGTCACCGCCTCCAGATCGTTCAATTGCAGACAGCGGTCGTGTACAATCAGGCAGCCGGACAGTCTGCTCAACGTCAAATCGGCATACACCCCGTGTTTGACATCCAGATCCACATCGATATCGACATTTCCCGGAACCACAATCAGAGACGTCTCGGCTGCTGTATCAACTGCCGCCTGCTGTTCGATCATCTGCTGCAGATGCTCCTCCGAAACGGCCTGATGCAAAGAGTCTTTGTAACTGTCACTGGCCGTCATGTAAGAAGATCCGGCACTGGCAGCCTTAACCAATTCATTGATATCAAGCGTATCGGATTCAAGCTGCATGTTGATCCGCAACTTTCCGCGCCCGGAGAGGGCCCGTTTCAGGTTGGCGACCTCACCGGTCAAATTCAAATCCGAGGCCCCACTACGGATCGTCGTACCGCGCAACTCAACCCGATCGGTCGTGAAACCTATATCCACATTACGCAACGTATTGGTCAACGGGAAATAGGGGGTAATCAGACGTCCACCGTCTGCTTTGATATTGCCATTTACATTCCACCGATACAACAGCTGACGAATCGACTGGTCCATGCGCATATCGATATCCTGCGCGATAAAATCATCCTGAGGCGGCTGTTGTCCACGGTGCTGCTGCATGAATAGAGCACGCACATGGCCGAACAGTGAATCACGCGGCACATCGGGATAGACTCGCTGCAATGAATCGAGCCAATGTTCACGACGTTGAGCCTGCTGACGTCGGGTCGAATAGAGCGTTGCTTCGAGATCGGCATGGACTCCGCGCAGTGCACAGATATTATCGATACTGCGGCTAACCATCCCTTTGGAGGCCAATTGCAGACGGATAACCGGAATCGTCGAATCCTTGGCGGAGGGCATAATCGAAAAATCGATTGCCGGTCCACCGATCTTCACCCAGGAGGAGTCCACTCCATCAATCCCCAGATAGCGGGCATTCACCGACCCGGTAAAGGGGCGTACCACCGTTGTGTCATCATCCGTGGCAACCGCATTGCGCATGGTCAGTTTCCCGCCGGAAAGGGACATGGCCAACATCTCTTTCATATCGAACTGCAGGGTGTCGGCCTGCACATCCAGATAGACCACCTGAGCCCCGGCAGCAATGGTGGTGTCGTATTCGGGGAGATTGGGATTGGCGCCGAAGACGATTCGGCCTCCGTTAGCCATCAAAAAAAGCGTATCTTGGGGCATATTGACTAACAGATTCTGCAAGGTTACCTTGGCATGAATCCGGGTGTTGCCAATTCGTCGCAGATTGAGTTCGCTGAGCCGGCAACCCACATTGGCCTCCAACCCTACTTCGCCATGAGCCGTAATCTCCTTTTTCTGCGAAGGGAACAGCTCGGTTAAACGACCCAGATCGATCGATCCGTCCATCTTTCCCTGCACACGGGCATCGCGCAATACATCCCACGCCGTCCCTTCAGCCCGAAACTTCATACCGATCCCCTCAACGGTGAATTTACGCAAGATCACACCCGTTGAATCGGGACGTTGCGGGTGATAGAACAGTGATGCATCGAGCTGCATATCATCAATGCGAACTTTGGACCCCTCGTAACCGAGGTAACCCCCATTCACCTTGCAATCCAGTCGCAATGTAGGCAACACATTGTTGTCGAACCGATAGGTACCCGTCACACGCGTCTCCAGGTCAGCCGACAAGCTGGTTTGAAAATGGCGTGCTGCCGGCATCATCGCCTCCGGTACCAGACTCAACACCCGCTGGAACTGCAGCGGAGAGACCTTGCACACCAAATCGGAGACCACACTATCGGCCTCAACCACCACCTGGCCGTTGAACTCTACCGGAATATTGTCGGCTTGCAGGGTCAGCTTGTCAAACATGACCCGATGTTCACGCCAGCGCCCAAATGCAAAACCGCCCTTCAGAGACAACGGAAGCCGTTGAGCATAGGCCACCTTCCCCTGTCGCATTGAGACCTCGCTTCCCAGATCGATCTCATAGCGCCGTTTGCGATGGCTCTTCCAATAGAGATGCAGGGAATCGAGCGAAGCCTCAATCGCATCCCGTCGGCTCTCGTACTGGAGCTCTGCCCCCTTCAGCATCACTCTCCCCACCCGAAGACCAAAGAGCATGGTCATATCGGAGGTTGTATCGGCTTGCGTACTGGCTGTGGTATCGGCTCCGGAAGGGAAAATATCCCAGTTGGCGTTCCCGGCGGGGGAAACAAACGCATAAATTTGGGGGTCCACCAATTTCAGTTCACGAATCACCACCTGAGAGGCCAACAAACGAGGCAAATTGAGCGTAACGGCAAAATCTTTGAAACGGAGCAGACTATCGGCCCGTTGGGGCACCACATAGCGTAACGAATCGGGGATTCCGGAAAAGACGCCAGAAATCACCTCGCCGTTTTTCAACTCCAGACTGACGTGGGGAAAATTCTCGAACAGCGACAGCCGTACCGTGTCGAAATGTACCGTAGCATTCAGGTAATGCGATGCAACACGATTGACAATCGGCGTCAAACGCGACGGCGTCAAAATCAACGACACCAAAATAGCTACCAGCAAAAACAGCCCCACAAGCGATCCCACCACAATCGAGAAGACCTTCAACAGCCTTCTCCACCACGGTTTTTTGAATTTGGGCGACTGCGATACGGTCTCCTCCCGGGTCGAATGATCGTCCTGGGAGGGTTGTGCCATCATCACTTTCCCCGCATCGGTTTTACCCTGCTCAGCAGCAGCATTTTCCGAGCTAAAGCGCGTTTCCATAAATTCCAATTTTACCCCAATAATCAAAGATAAAGATTTTCGCAATATTCGTATTCACTCGCACCCATTTCTCCATAAAAAATTTCGGGGCTGCCCTTTACAAGAACAGTCCCGAATTTTTTAGCTATAGCACCTTTGTACTGCGAGTTTACTCTTTTTTCATAGGAGGGACCTCACCACCTTACACTGCAAGCAGCAAGTGGATCCGAACCGCCTCATACCTACTACCGCCCCCTACATCCTAAAGACGGTAGCGAGGCGCTTACCGATCCCCTGGTTCTCTGCGTGCAGCACAAGCCTTACAGCATTAGACCGAACGGATACGGAAGAGACGATCCACCCAATTCTTTCGGATTGTGAGCGTTCAATCTAACGATACGACTCCTCGAAGATCCGGATGATATCCTCGTCGGTCAATGGCTGCGGATCGAGGCCGAACAGCCCACCCATGGCATCGCGTGCCAACTGAGCCAACCGCGGGAAATCTTCGCGACGGATACCGTAATCGGACATCTTGAGCTGATCGACACCACATGCTTTCTGCATCTGCTCCAACAGATCGACAAAGACATACGGCTGTTTCTCTGCTGCCACGCCACTCAGGTCAGCACCCAAATTACGGGCCATCTCGATGAACCGCTCAGGAGCCAACGGTGCAAAATGGCGGTAGAAGGCCAACGAAATCATGATCAAACCGGCGCCGTGCGGCAGCTCGGGATAGAGACCACTCATCGCATGCTCCAACGAGTGTTCGGAGATGCAGCATGAGGTCGATTCCACCATACCGGACAAAGTGTTGGCCAAAGCGACGTTTGTACGAGCCTCCAGATCCTTACCGTCAGCTACTGCACGGGGCAGATATTTGAAGATCAGACGCATACTCTGCAGTGCCAAGGCATCGCTGACCGGAGTTGCGACCCGAGCCAGGAAACCCTCCGATGCATGGAAGAAGGCATCGAATCCCTGATAAGCAGTCAACTTAGCCGGAACAGACAGCATCAATTCCGGATCGACAATAGACAATACCGGGAAGAGTTCATCGCAACCAAATCCCACTTTATGACGGCTCTCGTCGTGGGTAATAACGGTCCATGGATCGGCTTCGGTACCGGTACCAGCGGTTGTAGTAATGGCAATGATGGGCAGTGCTCCGGTCGGTTTTTTGCCGCCCTCAACATAGTCCCAATAGTCGCCCTCATTGGCAGCAGCCAGCGCAATAGCTTTGGCCGAGTCGATCGGACTTCCGCCACCCAAACCGATGACAAAATCACATCCCTCGGCACGGCACAACGCCGCAGCCTCACGAACATGGCTCAACAGCGGATTGGGCATCACCTTATCAAACACCACACTCTGTGTATCGTTGTTCTGTTTGAGCAGCGAGATCACCCGATCCAGGTAACCATACTTTTTGACCGATTTACCGGCGGTGGTAACGATCAATGCTTTACGACCTGGCAATTTTACCGTAGCCAATTCATTCAACATACCCGGACCAAACAGTACACGGGTCGGAATATAAAAACTAAAACCTGCCATTGTTAATGTTATTTTGGTTATACCTGTATATGTTTACGTTCGAATCTCAAAGGGCACCGTCCGTTATCAAATCCCAGACTATGCAAGCATCCTCTTCAATCTACAATACTTTTACGTGCAATCTCCCGATAATGTTTCACTATTGTAAAACTTATTTCGGCTCCCGGACAGTCCTTCTCAATGTCTGGGGCCGAGAACATGTTGAGCGTCTTGGGGAGCGTTTTATCAGGCACTCGACCCTGTACGCCCTTCTCCTGCAACAAAGCTTTGACACACAATCAGGTCGATTCATGCGCTTGCCCCAATTTCAGACAAAACACGCCTCAACAGCCCTCCACAGCATCGAGAAGACCTCTCGTTACACAAATCTAAACGATAAAACAGCCCGATTATTTTAGCGGTCTCCCCTACACTACTCCGGTAGGTCAATACTGCGTAGCTCCGATCCTCCACACCTCACACTCGAGACGCACGGTCCACTCGATATATATGGTCTTGAGGGCACGTTACGGATCGCCTCTTCAATTGCTGCACCATTCCCTGTAACGGACTGCAGTCTCAAACTCAAGTCCTTTCCACATCTCCCATATCAAAAAAAGCTGGAGACGTACATGGGTACGTCTCCAGCCTATTGAAAAACTTACGGTTCAAGCGAGTCGTCCAGCATCCTCAACCAAGGAGCGAACTCTCAACTCTACGCACTGAATCGATTCCGAGACTCGGAACTTTTGTCCTCGTCCTCGACAATTAGAAAGCCTTGGTATAAAGAGCTTTGATCTCTTCAACGGTTACCTTACGCGGGTTGCCTGGGGTGCAGACATCGTTGAAAGCAGACTCTGCCAATTTGCCGAGATCCTCCTCTTTGACATTCAGTTCGCTCAACTGCTGAGGAATCTTGATGCTGATCGCCAATTTCTTCACAGCATCTACGGCTGCCTGAGCAGCTTCGTCATCACTCATCTTCGCGGTGTCGATCCCCATCGCCTCAGCGATCTTACGATATTTTGCTTTGGCAGCCGGCATGTTGAACTCCATCACGTAAGGCAACAACAGTGCGTTGGCCACACCGTGAGGAATATCATAGAAGGCACCCAGCGGGTGAGCCATACCGTGTACCAGACCCAAACCTACATTCGAGAAGGCCATACCGGCAATGTACTGTGCAGTAGCCATTGCATCACGAGCCTCGATGTTCGAAGGGGTCTCAACAGCCTTAGGCAACCATTTGGCGATCATCTCGATAGCCTTCAGCTCGAACATGTCGCTCATCTCCCATGCACCCAGCGTAATCAAACCTTCGATAGCGTGAGTCAAGGCATCCATACCGGTTGCTGCGGTCAAACCACGCGGCATGCTCAACATCAATTCCGGGTCGATAATGGCCAGTGTCGGGATGTCGTTCGGGTCCACGCAAACCATCTTCTTAACATGCTCCTCGTCGGTGATCACGTAGTTGATCGTCACCTCAGCTGCAGTACCTGCAGTGGTCGGCAAAGCGATCACAGGAACCGATTTCTTTTTGGTAGGAGCAACTCCCTCCAAAGAGACAACATCCGAAAATTCCGGGTTGTTCATGATAATACCCACAGCTTTTGAGGTATCGATCGAAGAACCACCACCGATAGCTACGATAAAGTCAGCACCCGCAGCTTTGAAAGCCTCGATACCTGCCTTAACGTTTTTAACGGTCGGGTTCTGTTTTACGTTATCGAACAGCTCAAAAGGAATACCGGCCTCTTTCAGGACATCGGTCACCTGTGCAGCTACACCGAATTTTACCAGATCTTTATCAGTGATTACCAATGCTTTTTTGTAACCGCGTTTTGCTACCTCTTCAGCAATTACTTTACGCGATCCGGGACCAAAATAGGAGGTCTCGTTAAGAATCATTCTGTTTGCCATTGCTTTAAATGCTTTTATTGGTCAAATATTAAGTCAAATATAAATTGTGTGTATCTACTCCACCTTTACTTTAATGACAGCTTTTTTTACATGTCCTTCGCCCACTAACGGTGCGTGCGCATCCTGCGGGAAGAAGATGCCCATCTCTCCCGGACCAAGCGTAAAATAGGTTTCGGGGGCATCGTTATAAAAGATCACATCCTTCTCGCGGTTCATCTCGCCACGGGGAGTCGTGCAAAGCGAACGTTTTTTCCAGCCGAACCCCTCACGGCCCGCCAGTACCACCTGAATATCAATATAACGATCATGCGCCTCCAACGCCGCCTCAGCAGGCTTCTTCAGATCACGCTCACTGATCGTCACATAGACATTGTCCCCGTCAACCGGGTATTTTCCCTCTGACAAATCTGCCAGCGAATGCTGCTCAAGATAGGTGCAAACCGTCGCAAAATGACGATTCAACGCTCCGTAAGCAGCCAAATCAGTTATTGAATCCAGTACCATGATTCTATCTGTTTTATAAAGTCTTTCAACCCCTATTTATTTATGTTTGAGCCGAACGTCCACAATCACCGGATTGTGATCACTCCATTCGGGCTGTTCACTGCGGTAACTGACCGTCTCAAAGTCATCGGAATGGAACAGGTAATCAATACGCAGCACCCCCAACAACCGCCGATAGGTAAAGACCGCTCCATGTCCCTTCTCCTTAAAGGCATCGACAAAGTTGCCGCGCATCTTCCGATAGGTATAGGACATCGGCGTATCGTTGAAATCGCCGCAAACAATCACCCACGGCGTACCGTCATGGATGCGTAACGAAACCGAGTCGGCCTGCTCAGCCCGCTTCACAAAATTGCGTTTGAGCTTGCGGGCAATCCCCTTCGCCTTGTCATTCCGGGAGGTGTCGAGCAGCGGCTCCGAACGTAAAAACTCCCGATCCTGCTCGTTGATCTGGGTCGTCTGCAAATGGTTGTTGAATACCCGGATCGTATCCTTGCGAATCGCAATATCAACCCACATCACAGAGTTGTACGAATCTGGGAAAGTCATATGATTTTTAGCGACTATGGGATACTTACTGTACACGGCAACTCCCCAACCTCCATTGTTATTCAACTTGTGCGTGTAAAACACCGACTTATATTTCCAATCCTCTAACAGGCTATCGATCTCCGTGCGTTTGTTGACAAAATTGGTCTCGAACTCCTGGAAGCAGATGATATCAGGATCCTCCTCCGTAATATACGTAGTGATCTCCTGCATCCGGTTTTCGGGCTTTCCGGTGGTATTTCCCCAAAAGCCCCCTACGTTGTAACTCAGGATGCGTAAGGTTCCCTCTTGCCGGGGGTGTTCGTACTGTTTACTCCATTGGGGTCGGAAATATTTTCCTACATGTCCCAACCCCAGCACAAACACTGCCAACGACAGCAACGCCACCTTCTGCCAACGTACCGTCCAATAGAGCATCAACAGCGCATTGGCGATGTAGATGAATGGAGCAGCCAGTCCCAAAAAGGCAAACCAATAGATTTTGGCAGGATGAACATAAGGCGCGCAATAGGCCAACACCATCGCCACAGCCACCGCAAAGGTCAGCACATAGAGCAACCAATCGAAGAGTTTCACCACTCCGATGCCCCATTTGGTCCATCCATGTTTCGAATTTCCCATGATTGCCTTCGACTTTATCTCCTTTACGTTTCTCTGTCGGGTTCGTTGTACCCGCCTCTCCGGAAGCTATCTTTTCTACCAAAGAGGCTAACCTTATGTTTCTATGCTCCTTTTGCCTCAAACACCTCTTTTGGGCTACACTGCGATCTGAGTCGTAAGTGCTACACCATTCATTGGCTACGGCCCAAGAACGTTTATTGACTTCATTGCCCGTGAAGAATCGCGTTCTCAATTTACTACATCTTGAACCTTCGCCTCTCACTGCCCACTGGTCTGCCATCCAAGGCGGCCTCGCAGCAGCGATCAATAGTAGATTTTCCCTTTCTTTTTCCAGTAGTAGAGCAGGAAGAATCCGAAAATCATTCCGCCGACATGGGCAAAGTGGGCGATACCGCTTCGTGATCCCACCACGCCGAGCAGCAACTCGATCACACCGTATCCGATCACGAAATATTTGGCCTTGATCGGAATGGGTGGAATCAGCAACATGATGATCGAATTGGGATACATCATTCCAAATGCCAGCAACACGCCGAACACCGCTCCCGATGCACCGATCGTCACCACATTGGCCCGCTGCATAATCACACTCTGCATATAAGGAGTAAGGCCTCCCATCTCCTGAGCGATAGCCTGCAGGCGGGCAATCTCGATCCATCCGACAGCCATCTGCAACAAGCCTGCACCGATGCCCGTCACCATATAATAGGTCAAAAAACGTTTGCTACCCAATGCATATTCCAGTGTACGCCCAAACATCCATAAGGCGAACATGTTCATAAACAGATGGGTTAAACTCCCATGCAGGAACATGTGAGTCACCAGCTGGTAAAGGTGAAAATTGGGGCTCTGCCACGAGTATAGTCCCAACCGCTCAACCAGCATATTTCCCAGCCCATTCGGCAAAATCTCCTCGGCCAGGAAAAAGAGCGCGTTGATGATGATCAGATTTTTGACCACCGGAGGGGTTGCAAATGCTCCATTATCAAATCGCATACAATCGTTTTTTTAATTTAAAATCGTTTGGACAGCTCCTCACCGCTAATCCGAACCAAAACAGTTTTACCGGAGGGGGTAAATGCCGGCTCACTGCAAGAGGCCAGCTCATCCAACAAGGCGCCCACAGCAGCCTCGTCAATATGTGCCGCAGAGGAGGCACCCCGTCGTGCCAAAACAGCTGCCATATCCTGCAGTTTCTGTTGATGAGGGACCGCCCCCAATTCATGGACACAGGCCAACACCTCATGCAACGCATCACGCAACATACCGGCCGGCAATTCAGGCGGAATCCCCGTCACCACAAAAGTAACGTCATCGTCCGACTCCGTGTTGTGCTCCAGCGCCACTGAATCATACTCCACCAAATCGGATTCCTCAGCCACGCCAACCGACCCGGAGCCTTCAGAACCGGCAATAGCACTCTCAATCTCCTTAAAACCATCTTTATTCGTCTGTGGCATCACCTCCACATCCATCTGCTCAGAGTTGGGAGCTACCTCTCGATGATCGGAGGAGTGTTCTGCACGAGTCGATTCCCTCTGAGGCTCAAACTCAAAACCCAATGCGGAAAGCTCCTCTTTAATTTGCATCATAACCGCACCGTCAGCAGGCGAAAAGGTTACCTCCTCAGGGAAAAGCAGTTGTTGGCTGACCGCCGCATTGTTTCCCAACAGACACAAATAGCGTTCGAACAGCACCCGTTCACGGGCCCGCTCCACATCCACTACCACCAACGCATCGCCCAATGCCGTAGCATAAAGACGATCCGTCAATTTCAATTGACCTCGAAATCCGGCAGCGAGATTCAAATCCAAGCGCTGTTGCTGCGGTTCAGTTTGTTGCGCCAGTTCCGGCTCTGGAGTCCCCTCCAAAAAAGCCTGCATGGAGCTATCCATCTCATTAAAGCGCTCTGTCAGTTCAGCATCCACCCCAGCCCGGGAATCGATCTCATAAAGCTGTTGCCAGCCATCCAGGGCACTACTGTGTGAACGAGGAACAGCTTCCCCCCCACGTAATGGCTGCGTATGACCTGCTGTGTGTTCCGCCTGGAAAGGATTAAAAGCAGGATTTGCCCCTGTATCGGGTTCACGATAGATGGTACCTTTTTTGTAAACCGGTATATCGATCGAACTGTCCATATCGAAATCCATCATTGGAACCACCCCCAACTTGCCCAAAGATTCTCGCACGGCAGCATTAAAAATCTGCCAAATGGCCTGTTCGTCCTCGAACTTGATCTCTGTTTTCTGAGGATGTACATTGACATCGATCCGCTCCGGAGCCACCGTCATATACAAGAAATAGGGAGGTTGCGTATCGGGAGAAATCAGCTTGTCGTAAGCCTGCATCACCGCCTTGTGGAAATAGGGCGAACGGAAATAGCGTCCATTCACAAACAGATACTGCTCATGTTTGGTTTTGCGAGCGACCGAAGGGTGGCCCACATACCCCTCGATCTTAATAATCGAGGTGTCGACCGAAACCTCCAGCAGATTGTTCGCCAAATCCTTACCGCAAACACCGGCAATGCGTTGCCGCAAATTACCTTTCGACAGATTGTAAACCGGCGAATCATTATTGTATAAGGCAAAAGCTACCTCCGGGTAACATAGAGCCACCCGCTGGAACTCCGCTGTCAAATAGCGGGCTTCAATATGCGGTTCTTTGAGGAAACGGCGACGGGCCGGCACATTATAGAATAGGTTCTTAACCAGGAACTGCGTGCCTTGCGGAGTCTGTACCGGCTCCTGCGACACAAATTTACCGCCGTTGATCGTTACGCAAGTTCCCACCTCATCCTCAGCAGTACGAGTACGCACCTCCACCTCTGCCACGGAAGCAATCGACGGAAGCGCTTCACCTCGAAATCCAAAAGAGTGCAGATGCGAGAAATCATCGACCGAACGTATTTTTGAAGTCGCATGTCGCTCGAAAGCCAACCGGGCATCCGCAGTACTCATTCCGCAACCGTTGTCGATCACCTGAATCAGACTACGTCCTCCCTCTCGGAAATTGACCTTAATGGAGGTACTACCCGCATCGACAGCATTTTCCATCAGCTCTTTGACCACAGAGGCCGGTCGTCCCACGACCTCTCCTGCAGCGATCTGATTAGCTACACCATCCGGTAATACTTGAATCTTTTGGATTTCCATCAGTCTTCTCTCCTAACGACTCACCAATAACAAAAACAACACCCACAATACCGCAGCCAACAGCACCAACATCCGCACAACCAGGCTACGATGCCGGGAACGTCCCTGCAACCGGCGGGCGACAATACCACGACGCAAATGCAAATGCCACTCCTGAGGAGTATTCTCGTCGTCCGGCAAGTTGACAGGCTTTTGATTATGTATCTGCTCGTTCATGCAGGCAATGTTCTATCCGGTGCTTTTGCTGCTTACAAGGTTCAACTTGTTTAAACTACAAAGATAAAAACAGTTTGCGAACTATTTTACGATTCCTCGAAAAACAGTCCGCAAACCCAAATATTCCACGATATATTCCAAACGAAGAGAGACTTCGCTCCAGATCTATACTCGTTTCACACAACTATATTACTAACCTCTTGCTATCTTTAAATGCCTCCACTCTTATCAACAAGAACAGACCTTCTGACGCCCCCTCACAAGATACTCAACAACCGATCAAACACCAATCCCAATTATTTTCTGGTATCTCATCACGAATCAGGCAATCCCAGACATTAAAAAATAGAATTATGTCTACATCAACTAACGAAAGAAGCTCTTCATCCGATCGAAGATGTTTCCTCCTGCAGTCGGTGCAGCCTGTTTGAAGTTGTCGCTTTGCGAAAGTTGCTCCAACAACCGTTTTTCATCAGCATTGACCCGCGTCGGAATCGGAATGTTAACCACAACCAACAGATCTCCTCGACCATAACCGTTTACATCGGGCACACCCTTACCACGCAACCGTAAAACTTTACCTGCTTGCGTTCCGGCCTCGATCTTAACCTTGGCCCGGGCATCTACCGTCGGAATCTCTACAGAAGCACCCAAAACTGCCTGCGGAATAGTCAAATTCAAATTATAGATCAGATCATTGCCATCACGTACCAACTCTTTGTCGGGTTCCTCTTCGATCAACACCAGCAGATCTCCCGGGACACCACCGTGACGGGCTGCGTTGCCTTTGCCACTGACCGAAAGCTGCATGCCCTCACCCACTCCGGCAGGAATCTTGATCTCGATCACCTCTTCACCTCGAACAACCCCTTCACCGTGACATTTCGGACAAGGACTTGTAATCACTTTGCCCTCACCATGACAGTTCGGACAGGGTTGCGTGGTCTGCGTCCGGCCAAAGAAGGTGTTGACCACTTGTGACACATAACCCGAACCATTACAAGTTTTACAGGTAGTATAGGAATCTTTGTCCTTCGCTCCCGTACCGCCACACTGATCACAAGCAACATCCTTATTGATTTTCAGCTTTTTGGTAGTACCGTTAACAATCTCCTTCAGACTCAGTTTTACCTTAATACGCAAATCCGAACCGCGATTTACACGGCGGCCTCCTCGAGAGGCATTACCGCTGAATCCGCTAAAGCCACCCCCAAAGTGGCCACCAAAGATATCTCCGAACTGACTGAAAATATCCTCCATGGTAAAGCCGCCACCACTGAAGCCACCGCCACCAAAGCCGCCGGCTCCACCATTCATACCTTCATGTCCGAACTGGTCGTAACGTGCTTTTTTATCCGGGTTGCTCAAAACATCGTATGCTTCGGCAGCCTCCTTAAATTTCTCCTCAGCCTCTTTATCGCCTGGGTTTTTATCCGGGTGGTACTTCAGTGCCGCTTTGCGGTATGCCTTTTTAATCTCATCGGCACTCGCTCCACGATCGACACCCAGTACCTCATAGTAGTCTCTTTTTGCCATAACCGTTTACTCTCCTTACTCTCCCTCTTATCTTGTCGTGTTCATCGGCGTTTACTCGCCAACCACAACTTTTGCATAACGGGTCACCTTATCTTTCAATTTGTAACCCTTCTGCACCACATCGATAATTTTGCCTTTTTTCTCCTCCTCCTGGACAGGAACTTTGGCCACTGCCTCATGCAGATCGGTATCCAACTCGTGACCGATCGCCTCGATCTCCTCAACGCCACGCGCCCGAAGCATGTCCATCAACTTCTGGTGAATCAGCATCACACCCTGACGTACCGATTCAACATCTTTGGCAGTCTCCATCGCAGCCAAGGCCCGGTCAATGTCATCCATAACCCCCAGCAGGGCCTTAATGACCTCCTCACCGCCGGTTGCGACCAAATCCATCTTCTCTTTGAGGGTACGTTTGCGATAGTTGTCGAATTCGGCACTCAACCGCAAATATTTATCCTGCCACTCTTTGACGGCTTCTGCCAACTGTGCCGATTTGTCACCAGCATCCTCAGTCGCTTCTGCCACATTGTCAGATGCAGGGGTTTCAGACGCAGCCTCAGCAGCCTTCTCTTGCGCCTGGGCTTCGTTTTTAACCTCTTCTTTATCAACTATTTTCTTTTCTGATTCTTTCTGTGCCATGATGGTATGTTTTTATTTTGACTGGGAATTACGCAAATTATATACCAAGCAATCGAGTCTCGCACCTACATATATATAATAGGATTCTGCACGCGAATCATCTACCAGACATAAAACCAGAAGCCATCACGCACCTTCGGCTCTCCAAAACACAAATCTACCCGATAAATAGCACCTTTCTACTCAATTTCTCCCCTTTTCGCAGCGTGGTGAATAAAAAAATCGAGCCGCAATATCATTTTTTCGCCCCAACAAAATCGACATTATACAGCTAACTATCAACATGTTAAGTATAACAAATAATCACCATATACCTTTCTCAAATAAAATATTTTCAATTTTATAGCATATATGTATTGCATAATACTAAAATAAATACATATATTTGCAATACAGAAGAACAGATCATCCGGCACAAGAAGGGTTATACCGGCCAAAAATGATAAGATGATAAGACAATAACTCTCCGCCGGCATGAAAAGTTCAAGCAATAACAAAACAATAGAGGCTGCGCACCAACAAAACAATTCGATTCACCAACCTAAAACCGAACACCATGAAACAACTATTCATCTCCTTATTCATACTGTTGACAGCGATTGCTTCGCTGGAGGTATCCGCACAAACGTCACCCACATTTTCTCTCACCGGTCAGGTTGTCAACGACCAGGGGGAAACGGTGGATTACGCCACCGTACAGCTTCGGCATCAACAAGACAGCACCCGCTTCTATGGAGCAATCACCGATGAGGAAGGCAAATTCACCTTGACTGTCCCCAAAGGTGATTATCAACTTCGGATCAGTTTCCTCGGATACCAGGAGTACTCACAAGAGCTGGCCGTCAATGGAAAAACTGATCTCGGAAAATTGGAGATGTCCACTTCGGCTGTCAACTTGCAGGAGGTAGTGGTCACTGCCAACCTTATCACCCGAGAAGCCGACCGCTACGTAGTTAACCTGGGCAACACTCCGTTAGCTATTGGTCGGGATGCCAAGGAGGCCCTGATGCTGGCACCCGGTGTATGGGTATCGAATCGAGGTGAAATCTCGGTTAACGGACGTACCGGAACCCGCGTGATGGTGAACGAACGACTGTTACACGAGACAGGCGAAGAGTTACTGGCCTACCTGCAATCTTTGAAAGCGGAAGATATTCAAAAAATTGAGGTAATCCCCTATACAGGAGCAGAATACGATGCAAGCACAATGTCAGGAATTGTGAAAATCACCTTGCGCAAACAGCGCGAAGACGGCCTTGAAGGATCGGTTTCGCTGCGGTTCCAACAGGCATTGGATACCAAAGGCACATGGCAATTGGCCCCTGCCACCAGTGTGAATTTCCGTCGTAAAAAACTCAGTCTTTATACGAATTTCTCGGTCAAGCGAAACTTATCTAAAATTCACACTTTATCGACAAATATCTTTGAGAACATGAACGCCAGCAGTGTTACACGTTCTGAGCAAAACATAAACTCAATGATCCGGCATATCAGTACTTCCGAGCAACTGCGTATAGGCGGAGTATACGACATCTCCGACAAGCATAGCATCGGGCTGGAGGTCAACTATTCGAATACTCCTGTCATTTCAGGATACACAACCGGAAATATGACCATTGACGATAATGGCAACCATACGGATATTGCCAGTCTGTATAGCATGGGGTTAGACCGAGAACGACTCAGCGTATCAGGAAACTATTTTCTCAAACTCGATACGGTTGGATCCATGTTCAAGCTGCTGTTCGATTATAATAATTACCACTCCGACAACCACAACGATTACAACAGTACATATACCGGATTCATGAATTTCGACACCATTTATCGAAACTTAATCCGAACTTTCAGTGATCTGTACACGGTCAATGCCGATTTCGACATCCAGGTAGGGAAAGCGTCTAAAATCATGACGGGACTCAAATACTCGTTCAACGATATGCACTATGACCGCATGTATGAATACTTTAAGCAGGAGTTGTGGAACCCTATTCCGAGCCGAACAGGTAACGACCACTACCCGGAGAATATCAGCGCGATCTATTTCCGCTATTCGACCCGATTCCGCAACAATTTCGCTCTGGCACTGGGACTCCGTGGGGAATACACATACGTCAATCCGACCTCGAGCTTCGGATTAATGAAGGAACAGAACTATTTCAGTCTCTTTCCGAGCTTCAACTTGGCAATGCCGCTGAATAAAAAACAGAGCCAAATGTTGATTCTGAACTACAACCGGAGAATCTACCGTCCGACATTCTCGGCGTTAAGTCCGAACACTGTACCGGTGTCAGAAACCATGTTCCAAGTCGGCAATCCGGCATTGAAACCCGCCTTCACTCACGACATCAACCTCTCATGGGTATTTGGACGAAAATATTCGCTGAACTTAGGCGTACAGATGCAAAAAGGAACAATTAGACAAATATACCGTCGTCAAGGGCAATCAGATATTTTCGAATTGATCTTCGAAAATATGCAACATCAAAATATGTGGTTTGTCAACCTGTCATTACCGTTTCAGATCACATCATGGTGGGGTATGACAGTCAATGCAACCGGGTTTAATCAACGTACGGTCATGAATGACGGGGACAAATTGATTTCAACCGGTGCACAGGCCAACATGAACAACACCTTTACAATAGCTGAAAAATGGTACATCGACCTGTCCGGATACTATCAAACCCAAATGCAATCGGGAAACATGACTTTGAAACCCATGGGGATGGTCAACCTGAGTTTCAAGCGCTCCTTCTTGAATAATAGATTAACTGCAAGTATATTTGTTAATGACATATTCAACACAAGCATAGCGAAAATATCGGGATACAACAACGGAGGCACTACTACAGGAAGATACAACTACATGGCTCGTGTAGCAGGATTCTCCATCCGATACAACTTCAAAGCCGGCAAACAGCAGAAATACAAAGAGGTAGAGTCTGGAGCAAAAGAAGAGGTAAACCGCTTAGAGGCTCAATAGTTTTAAATTTGATCATACCGAACCCTCCTTGACAAGAATCAATCATGTGTCATCATAAAGACTATACCGACAAAGCAACAAGAACAAACTCCCTTGCCGGATCAGAGAGACAATAACAAAAAAAGCAAAATAGGCTGCATAACCAAAGAAGGTTCATTCACTCGTCCTAAGACCCAACGCCATGAAACAACTATTCATCTCCAGCTTCATACTGTTGACAACGATTGCGTCGTTGGAGGTAACTGCCCAAGAACTACCCGCCTCTACCGTGACCGCCAAAGTTGTTAATGACCAAGGGAATCCCGTAGATTATGCCACCGTTCAGATACGGGATCAAAAGGACAGCACCCGTTTTTTCGGAGCAATCACCGATGAGAACGGAAAATTCGAATTGGCAGTCCCCAACGGCAAGTACAATCTTCGAATCTCGTTCCTCGGATACCAGGAGTACTCGCAAGAGCTGACCGTCAAAGGAAAAACAGATCTCGGAAAATTGAAGATGTCCACTTCAGCTGTCGATCTGCAAGAGGTAGTGGTTACCGCAAACATCATCACTCGAGAGGCTGACCGCTACGTAATCAACTTAGCCGATACTCCATTGGCCATTGGTCGGGATGGGAAAGAGGCCTTGATGTTGGCACCCGGCGTGTGGGTATCGAATCGAGGTGAAATCTCGGTTAACGGACGTACCGGAACCCGTGTTATGGTCAACGAACGGCTACTACAGGAGACAGGCGAAGAGTTGCTGGCTTACCTGCAATCGTTGAGGGCAGAAGATATCCTGAAAATTGAGGTGATTCCCTATGCCGGTGTTGAGTACGATGCCAGCATGACCTCAGGAATTGTCAAAATCACCCTGCGGAAACAGCGCAATGACGGCATGGAGGGTTCGGTATCCCTGCGCTATTCCCACTCGTTGGATCGCAGCAATATCTGGAGCGTTGCACCTGCGACCTCAATCAAATTCCGCCACAACAAGTTAAGTCTGTACACAGACTTTACGGTAGATCGCTCTTTAACAGGCTACACCACCGAGGGCACAAACAGTTTCGACACCAAAGGCACTTCAGAACAATACTCGACTGGAGTGAACGGCGGACGGGGAACCAGCGAGAGGTTGCGAATTGGAGGAGTTTATGACATCACACCGACCCAGAGTGTTGGCCTTGAGGTAAATTATTCAAACTACCCCAACCAATCCAGCACCGATGGAGCCATGACCATCAATAACAACGGGAACATTACCAACATTGTCAGCCAGTATGGATTCTTGACCGACAACCAGCGAGTTAGTGTTTCGGCCAACTATTTTCGCAACCTCGACACACTGGGGTCCATCTTCAAACTGATGTTCGATTACAACAATAGTCAAAAAGATGACTACAACGACTATAACAGCACCTACACCGGATTTATGACATTCGACACCACCTATCGGAGTGACGTGGGAACCGGGAACAATTTATATACGATCAACGCAGACTTTGACATTCATGTGGGAAAGGTTTCAAAAATCGCGACCGGTTTGAAATACTCCTATAATGACATGAAGTACGACAGGCTTTACGAATATTTCAAGAACGATTTGTGGCAAACGATTAATGATCTGAGCGGCAATGACCGTTACACCGAAAACATCAGTGCCGTCTATTTCCGCTACACTACCCGATTCCGGAACAACTTCTCATTGGCGCTTGGGGTGCGCGGTGAATATACGTATGCCGTTCCCTCAACCAACAGCACAATGGTGGCTGACAAACAGAACTATTTCAGTCTGTTTCCGAGTTTCAATCTCTCGATGCCGTTAAACGAAAAGCAGAGCCAAATGTTTGTTCTGAGCTATAATCGACGCATTCGTCGTCCTAGTTTCTGGACTTTGGTTCCGGTACGCACCCCCATCTCCGAAACATCATACCAGGTCGGCAACCCCAAACTACAACCGGTTTTTGCCAACGACATCAACTTTTCATGGATATTCGGCCGCAAATACTCTTTAAATTTGGGGGTACAGATCCGTAAAGATGATATTGCCCAGGTGATGGAGCGTGCATCCGACAACTCTGACATGATCGCATTCATGTTCAAGAATATATCCAATTCGACACAGTGGTACGCCAATTTATCACTGCCTGCACAGATCACCCCGTGGTGGGGCATGACCACCAATCTGACCGGCTTTAATATGCGTAACACCATCCAAGATGGTGAAAAAAACTTCAGAAGTGGTATTCAAGCCAACATGAACAACACCTTTACTATCGCAAAAAAATGGTATATTGATCTGAGTGGCTTCTATATTTCCAAATTTGAATTTGGAAATATGACTGTTGACCCCATGTATATGGTGAATCTCAGCTTCAAACGGTCGTTTTGGAAAAATCGTTTGACTGCCAGCATCTTTGTGAATGACATTTTTAACACAGGACTGCAAAAGGTCACCTCAAGCAATAACGGAGCTACCACCCGGACCGTAGTCTGCAATATGTATCGTCAGGCCGGATTCTCGATACGATACAACTTCAAAGCCGGGAAACAGCAGAAATACAAACAGGTCGAATCGGGTGCGGCAGAAGAGGCTTCACGCCTGAAGTAGTCCAAACGGATATGAACAGGTCGGAACTCCCGCTAACCAGGATTCCGCTACACATAAACAAACCACATACAACAGAGACAAACAACTAAGGGCCACCCAACGTAGAGTCCAACAAGGCGGTGTGAACGGCAGGTCTTTACCTGCAAGAATCTCCCAACCCAAGCCTGTAAAGCCTGCCGTCCAACACCAACACGACAAACAAATGGCATCAAAACAAAAAATAAAATAAGAAATTGAACGAAATTTGCACATGAAGGGCTAAAGTGGTCTGGTTGTGAAGCAGCCCACGATTCAGGCCACAACACTTAGTCTAACATAGCATCGCGTGGAAAGAGATCGACGCTCATAGAGAACTATCTCGGACCACACACCACTAACAAATTGCAAAAATGAAAAAGACATTCAGAGTCGACATTGGGAAACGCCCATTTATCATTGACGAAGACGCTTACGAAGCCCTGAAAGAGTATCTCGATCAGATCAGCATCCGATTGAATGCGGACGAAACCACCGAAGTGATGGATGACATCGAGAACCGTATCGCCGATCTGTTTCAGGAGAATCTCACCTCTCGGATTCAGGTCGTGGACATCAATGCCGTACGTCAAGTCATTGCAATTATTGGCAACGCCAAAGAGTTTGGCGATCCCATCCGTAACCAAGAAGGCCCCAATACCCCCGGGGCCAACCCAGAAACTGTAACCGATATGAATTCATCCTCTTCATCCCCCCGACGGCTGCAACGCGATCGATATGATCGTATCATTGGCGGAGTATGCGCCGGCATCGGCAACTACTACGACATTGAAGCCCGTTGGATACGCTTGATTACCGTCATTTTGTTGGTGCTCTCAGGCGGAATCGTCCTGGTGGTCTATATCGTATTATGGATTGTCCTGCCGCTCGCCGCACCACACGATGACACTATGTTAAACGCATAAAATTACCGACATGCCAGTCAATGTAGATAACATAAAAGCCCAGATGCGGAAGGGCATTCTCGAATACTGCATTTTGTCGATCATTTCACGACAAGACGCCTACGCATCGGTCATCATCAACGAACTCAAGGCTGCCGAGATGATCGTCGTTGAGGGAACCCTGTACCCCATCCTGACCCGTCTGAAAAATCAGAAACTGCTCACCTACCGTTGGGAAGAGTCGCCACAGGGTCCACCACGCAAATATTACACGATTTCAGAACAGGGGACCCAATACCTCACGGCCCTCGACGATGCGTGGCAAGAGTTTGTAACCCAAATCAATCAGATCCGAAACGGAACTGTCAAAAAGGAGTGACCTTTCCTCAATGCTGACAGTTGAAGAACTCTCTGTGGCCACCATCCAGCGACGCATGAGTCGCAGAAGACGGGAAAATCACATTACTGACTTGTAGCGGATCAAACCCACAATTCAAAACTCCTTCGCATGCCCGACAGCCAATAAGCTGCCTGCAAATGACCAAGACCGAATAACAATATTGCAGCAGCCTCAGTTCAATCCAATAGCCTCCCTTGGCATACAACAATTGAAACTTACCAGCTGAATACAGGGTATATGAAGGGAATAATCCGGATAGGGGCCAAATATTATGTTCAATCCAACCATCAGCGTTGCACTGTCACTCCTTATTCAGAAAAATTTGCAGACAAACATTCATTTGAACCGATCAAACGACACAACAATGAAACTATACGATGATCCCTACAACTCCGACGATCTGCAAAAAAAATCGGAGGATTCCAGCTACCGACCGCGCATGATCTATTTCGGAATCTTGTTGATTCTCGCCGGCGCAATCTGGCTGCTCAACTCATTCGGCATCATCTCCAGACACACATTAGATGTACTCTTTTCCTGGCAGATGTTGATCACCGTGATTGGTCTCTACCTGGTGGTGCAACGACAATACTATTGGGGAGGTATAACGACCGTTGTCGGCCTCTGTCTGCTGATCTTCGATCTGATCCACTTTCGCGTATCAATCGTGAATGTCATCTTCCCGTTGGTGCTGATCATGATCGGTGTGGCCACCCTACTCCGACTTCTCAAGCGCTGAACGGCTCCAGACGCCTCCCTCCTTTTGCAGAGTGATTCTTCAAAACAGTTCCGAACCCGCCGAAAGCAACAAAACATAGTACTCCATGAAACAGAAACATGATGTCAGCATAGCCGGCATAGCCTTTCAACTCGACGATGAAGGTTATGTACTGCTGGACAATTATCTATCCCAAATTGCAGCTATCTATAACAACAATCCCGACGGTGCAGAGGTGCTGGCCGATATCGAGGGACGGATCTGCGAACTGATCCTCGATCGCCAACCGGCCGAACAACTGGTCTCGGTCGATCTGATCCGCCACATTATCGAACAGCTCGGCATGCCCGACCCCCTGCCCGAAGAGACAACAGACTCGCCTGCCGCCCAAAAAGCGACCTCAAAAGCCTCCTCGTCTGAGGACTCCTCAACCAATGGCTCTTCTGCCGCATCCTCTAACCAGGAGAGCTCCGGCGCACAGGCCCGATCCAATTCACCAACAACCATTATACCCCGTCGGCTCTACCGGAATCCGGAAAATGCACGCATCGGGGGCGTCTGCAGCGGTCTGGGAACCTTTTTCCGGGTCGATCCGATTGTCTTTCGTCTGTGTTTCTTGTTGCCACTGCCTCTGACCATGCTGGTCGCAGTCATTCCGGGAATCAGCGCCATGACGGCACTCTTCGGTGTCCTGTTCGCCATTTCGATCGTGGCCTACCCGCTGCTTTGGTTCGCTATCCCCATGGCTCGTACCCCCAGACAAAAACTGGAGATGCGCGGCGAGGCCATCACCGCAACCGCCATTCAAAAGAGTATGCAAAATATGCAGAAAGAGAATGGTTCGGACGCAAAGCGTGCCTCAGGCAAATCCTCCGCCATCGGCTCCGCATCAGACCGACTACTGCAGGTGTTGGGTTACATCATCCTATTTATCATTAAATTCGTTGGTGTGATTATCGCTGCATCGCTGCTCATCGGCGGCATCAGTCTAATCGCCGTCACATGTATCGATTATGGAGGTACCCACCTGGCTTCAATCAATATGTTCGGCACCTCCATGGATATTCTTATTGACACCCTGTTCCTGCCGATCACCATTGCCATTCCGCTGATAGCCATCAGTTACCTGATGTTTGCGCTCATCTTCAAATGGCCTGCTCCCAAACGCAAAACGCTTTCAATCCTGACCGGTATCTGGCTCATACTCGTTATCTTCGCCACCATCTTCGTGATTCGCACTCAAGTCAACCGGTACGATCACCACGACCTGATCGAACTGATCACCGACCAGGACCGAGATCAATCTTTTGGAATCACGATCAAGCCCTCTGATTCACAGCATGAGACAGACTCTGCTACACAAATAATGGCCCCACATACGACCATCCGGGTCGAAAAGATCAAGGTCAACGATTCAGTGGTTTCAGATACGATCCGCACAGAATATTTTTTGAAAAAGTAAGACCATCGTCTGCTGCGGCTCTGTAGTGCACCCGGTTGATCAATTGACGGCCCGCCCGCTCGCACCAACCTGAACACCCGCCGAGGATCCCCCTTGGCGTTGAAGAACGAACAAGAAAGAGATACGTTGCTCGAGGCCCTTGGAGGAATCCCCCTCAAAAGGGACAAAGGCGGATACCTGTATTTTTCTGGTATCCGCCTTTGCTGCAATGCAAAACCCGATTCATCTTAAAAAATATTAAAATATAGGACCCCCCGCATAGGCCGTATAGCTAAATATTACTACCTTTGCGGCATAAAACAAATACGGAATATTATGGCAGAGATCAAGTGTGTCGGTATTCTGACTTCGGGCGGCGATGCTCCAGGCATGAACGCTGCAATCCGTGCGGTGACTCGTACCGCAATTTACAACGGCTTTGAAGTCAAAGGCATCATGAGAGGTTATCGTGGTTTGATCACCAACGAGATCATTCCTTTCAAAACACAGAATGTCAGCAACATTATTCAGCAAGGCGGTACAATTCTCAAAACGGCTCGCTGCGCAGAATTCAAAACACCCGAAGGGCGTAAACTCGCCTACGACAACATGTCTGCACAGGGCATCGATGCGCTGGTGGTGATCGGAGGCGACGGTTCATTGACCGGAGCGCGTGTTTTCGCCTCGGAATACAACTTCCCGATCGTCGGTTTGCCGGGCACCATCGACAATGACCTCTTCGGTACCGATACCACAATCGGATACGATACAGCCCTGAACACCATTGTTCAGGCCGTCGATAAGATCCGTGATACGGCCACCTCTCACGAACGTCTGTTCTTCATCGAGGTGATGGGTCGTGAAGCGGGCTTCCTGGCATTGAACGGTGCCATCGCATCGGGTGCTGAGGCTGCCATCATCCCTGAGATTGCCACCGAGGTGGACCAGTTGAGCGAATTGATCGGCAACGGCTTCCGTAAATCCAAGAACAGTAGTATCGTCCTGGTTGCCGAAAGCGAGTTGACCGGCGGTGCCACTGGACTGGCTGCCCGTGTGAAAAACGAATTCCCGCAGTACGATGTTCGTGTCACCATCTTGGGTCACATTCAGCGGGGTGGTTCACCATCGGCCAGCGACCGTATCTTGGCCAGCCGTATGGGAGAAGCCGCTATCAATGCCCTGCTCGAAGGACAGCGTAACGTCATGGTCGGCATCCAGAACGACGAATTGGTATACATCCCGTTCAGCAAAGCAATCAAAAATCAGAAGCCGATCAACCGTGATCTGCTCAACACGATCAAGATCCTCTCGATCTAATTTTCCCCAGACAATACTAATGATAGCCGAGCGACCCTTAGGGGTCGCTTTTTTTGTCGATACGATTGTGCCTTCTATCGAGTGAATTGGCCGTTTCATCGTCACATCGGCCTCAGAGGCCATTCTCGGCTTGATTTCCGCTCAAAAACTTGCTACATTTGTGACCTATTCATAGGTACCGGAACCTGCCTTTGAGGAGTATTCCTCAGGCAATCATGAACCGGAAAGGTGGGTAGTAGTGTTTGTAGGAAGGGGCGTCGGAATGCAAGTTCAGGCGCCCCGTTTTTTTGTGTTTTTATTGTTCTGTTCGGTGCCCAAAACTTTCCCCATAGACGTTCCTTCCTGTTCCCCGAAACATACCTGCCCTCTCGAAGCATCCAGACAAAAAACTCCCCAAAAAGATCCGTTTCCATCGGATGCAAACAGCACAGCTTCGACGTCTGTTCACCCGTAGAATTTCCACAATGACAATTTAACCTCCAGCGATCGACCTTCCCGGAAAAAGATTAATTTTGTAGATAGAGAAATTTCGATTGCCATGCCGACTCGCCGTGAACTTTGGGATAGGATCCATGCAGCTGCCTCCTCCCGCTACGAAGGGCACGAAGCTCGTGCCATCACTGCGTTATTGTGCGAAGAGCTCTTCGCCATGCGTTTCACCGATGTGATCATCGAACCCAACGCCCCCTGCCCCGAAGGTCTCGATGCCCAAATCGAGCGTGTCGTTCAGGAGCTGACCGACGGACGTCCGGTTCAATATATCGTCGGCTACACGGAATTTGGCAATCTGCGTCTTAACGTGCGGGAGGGTGTCCTGATTCCCCGCCCCGAAACCGAAGAGCTGGTCGAATGGGTCGCCTCGGAAGCAGATACCCTCCACGAAGCGACACACCACGTCTCCAAGGCCAATGAGCCGCTACGCATTTTGGATATCGGAACCGGCAGCGGATGTATTGCGGTTTCGTTGGCTGCACTGTTGGATGATGCCGAGGTGGTGGCCCTCGATCTTTCGGAAGAGGCGCTGCAAATCGCTGCCGAGAATGCCCACATGAACCATACGGCAGTTACCTTTATTCAGCACGATATTTTGTCCGCTACCCTTCCGGAGGCTCTGCCACCGCACAGTTTTGATCTGATCGTCAGTAATCCGCCCTACGTTACCCAATCGGAGCGGGCACAGATGCAGGCCAATGTTCTGAACTATGAACCGCAGATGGCCCTGTTTGTTTCGGATGAGGATCCATTGCTGTTTTACCGGACCATTGCACGGCATGGCCGAACCCTGCTACGTCCAGGGGGAGCACTCTATTTCGAGATCAACGAGCAGTTCGGGGCTGACACACGCCGGATGCTGCAACAAGAGGGCTATTCCGATGTCAAAATACGGCGCGATATATTTGAAAAAGAGAGGATGGTGCGGGCATGGTTAAGATAATTCTGGCTCCGGGACAAAAAAGCGAATACGACGCTCCCGCCGCAACACACGGCCTTTCGGACACAACGATTCTGCCGGGAAGCACCTCAACTACCGACGCACCGCAAACAGCATCCGACACATCGGATCACACAGGTGGATTTACAAACGAATCCCTGGACCGTTTCGGGGATGGTACTGCACCATTTCCCAGTGCCCGCAACTCCTCCACGCCGCCCGAAACAGAAGCAGCATCAGCCCAAAACAGAGTAATCCGACGGACAAAAAAGAGAGGTTCCACCACTGACACTCGTTTCGGAAATTGGGCCGATGGATTGACCGACTCAGGCCATGCGGACGATCCATTTCGTATCGCTCGGGAGGCTAATTTCACAGAGTTCGAAGCCCCTTCTACCGCAACACAAGCTCCGCGCAGGAGGCGCAAAAGTTTTTCACAGACCGTTACGGAAGAGGCTGCAACGGAGGGCACTGAGGAGTACGGCTCCACTACCAAACGATCGTCTCGCAGCACTCGTTCCTCTCGTTCCCCCAAAAGTCCGGAGCAGGCCCTGAAACTGCTGATGAATCGATGTGCCAAAAGCGAGACCTGCACGTCGGATGCCCGCAAGGCTTTATACCGTTGGCAAGTTCCGGTCGAATCACACCAGATCATTCTCGACCAGCTGACCGCACAAAAATTTATCGACGACAGCCGATACGCTGCGGCTTATGTACGCGAGAAAGCAACGTTGAGTCGCTGGGGCAGTTATAAGATTCGAGCCGCCCTACGCGCCAAACAGATCGATGAGGAGACGGTCAACGAGGCGTTGGCCCAACTCGAAGAGCACGACATGATGGGAAAGCTCGAAGAGCAGTTGCGCCGAAAGCTGCGCACGGTCAAAGCCAAAAACGCCTACGATCTGAAAAACAAGTTGCTTCGTTATGGGGTAGGTCTTGGGTTTGATTTCAGCGATGTGAGTGATCAAATCGAACAACTGATTCGTGAGAGCGGTTATCCCGATGAAGAGTAAAGAGTAAAGTGGCTGCGCCCCAGTCTATTCACACATAGCGCTCGGTATCTTATCATTCTATCTATTGGGACAATTCCGTTGAATAGCAGCGGCCCAATCTTTATTGGCATCCGTAACTTTAACACTGCCTTAGCGCAACAGTTCCGGAGCGAGCTCTTCACCCAAATGAGTTACCGTCGGTAATGCAATAGACTCGCTGTTCCTTTGGCCAGCACAAACCGCATCGACTGCCCTACGATCATATCAACACAACAGCCGACATCCCCGCTGCGTCTCACCACACCTCCCAATAAATAGCACGATTGTCGGATGCTGGTTTGGATGCTCTGCCGGATTACTATCACAACCGTACGATTGTCTCCAAAGGAAGGTCTCTACCTCCTTACCCCACCGATAGTCTTATCGCAGCCGACATAACATCTATAAAGATACTTTCGGAACAGGATCAAAACTTCATCCACAACGAACCGCCAATCGTCTCAACGCCATCGGCTTCAAGCCAACCTTGATCCACCCTGCCCCCATCTCCGTTCTCCTTACAATTGCATCGGCGATTCGCGGCCAAAGATGATAAAGCCTAAACACAATAAAAATGGCCGAGATATACCACCTCGGCCATCTATTTCTGACATGTAAAAAGATTTTCTATTAGGAGATCACAACCTTACAACCGCCGGCCACACGGCAAACAGCCTCAACTGAGCTATTCCCTAGGCACGGCCTTACATCGGCCACCTCGATATGGTCTCAGCCTGAACGGAGGGGATTATTCGTAACGGATCGCCTCGATCGGATCGAGCATAGCCGCTTTTTGGGCCGGATACCACCCGAAAAAGACTCCGGTCAACGTACACACCGCAAACGACAACAATACGCTCCACGGCTGGATATAGATGGGGAATGAGGCCACTATTTTAACCACCACAGCGGCTCCAACTCCCAAAATCACACCAATCAATCCACCAGTCACACTGATCAAGATCGATTCAATCAGGAATTGCGCCAGAATATCACGTCCTTTGGCCCCGATACTCATCCGCAGACCAATTTCGCGGGTACGTTCCGTTACCGACACATACATGATGTTCATGATCCCGATACCGCCTACCAGCAACGAAATCCCGGCCACAGCAGCCAACAGCATCGTCATCATGTCCGTGGTCGAAGTCAGCATCGACGAGAGCTCCTGTTGCGAATGGATGGTGAAATCATCCTCATCCGTCGGCTGCAGCTTATGGTTCGTCCGCAGAATTTCGGTAATCTCATCGATAGCCTGGTCGGTATAGGGTTCGCTCAGCGCCGAGCAGACAATCATCTGCAAGTGTGTGATGGCCAAAATTCGCTTCTGTACAGTCGTATAAGGGGCCAAAATCAGATCATCCTGGTCCATACCCATACTGTTGTATCCTTTGCTTTCGAGTACGCCCACAATACGCAACGGAATCGTTCCGAATCGGATCACCTTACCTACCGGATTTTCGCCATTTGGGAAGAGCTCGTCCACCACCGTCTTGCCGACTACACACACCTTGGCGGCCGTCTTGATGTCGTGCTCAGAGAAGAAATCACCATCTTCCATCTCGTACCGGCGGATACTCAGATAGTCCTGATTCACGCCATAGACGGTTGTCGGGGTATTGTTGGCCCCAAAGACCGCCTGGCCCGAACTGTTAACCATCGGCGAAACATAGCTGATGTAGCGGGTCTGATCCTGAATATCCTTCAAATCCTCGAGCTTGAGCGACTCCATATCATCGGCACTCTGACGTACACCGCCCCGCATGTCACCTCCCGGCAGAATCATGATCATGTTCGAACCCATCTGGCTGATCTCGGCCTGAATACTCCGTTTCGACCCCTGTCCGATCGCCAACATCGTAATGACCGACGCCACACCGATAATAATTCCCAACATCGTCAAGAATCCACGGAGCTTATTATTACTCAATGCCTTGAGCGCAATTTTGAAAAGATTGGCAAAATTCATGGTTAATCTTCCGTTTTGGGCAACTTCGCCAGCGTATCGGCGGCAGAAAGCATATGATCGTTGAAGACATCCCCGGTAATATGGCCGTCACGCAACGTAATATTACGGCTGCTGTACTGGGCAATCTCCGGGTTGTGCGTCACAAAGATGATGGTACGCCCCTGGGCATGCAACTGCTGGAACAGCACCAACACCTCAAAACTGGTTCGGGTATCGAGGTTACCGGTCGCCTCATCGGCCAAAATCACCGCCGGATTGTTGACCAGTGCACGGGCAATCGCAACACGCTGCATCTGACCACCTGACATCTGATTGCTTTTGTGCATCAGCCGATCCCCCAGACCTACCGCCTTCAGTGCCTCCACCGCACGGCTGTACCGTTCGGCAGCCGACACCGACGAATTATACATCAACGGCAGTTCGACATTTTCGATGGCCGTAGTTTTCGGCAACAGATTGTAGTTCTGGAACACAAACCCGATCTTGCGATTACGCAAGGTAGCACGTTGGTTTTTGTCCATCGTACGGACCGAAATCCCATCGAGATAGTACTCTCCCGAGGTCGGAGTATCCAAACAACCAAGCGTATTGAGCAGCGTCGATTTGCCCGATCCGGAGGTACCCATAATGGTCACAAACTCCCCTTCGCCGATGGTAAATGAGATGCCACGCAGAGCATGCACAATCTCATCACCCACCCGAAAATCTCGCCGGATATTATCCAGCCGGATTACCTCCTTCATCGCTATTTATCCTTTTTTTTGTCTTTGTCCGGTGGAGATGGCATAAACGGACTACGTTCACCCTGAGGTGCAGTGGGCTTGGCACTACGCAAAACCATCTCAACAGCCACCTGTTCTCCATCCGTCAGCCCGTCGATAATCTCTGTCTTATCGCCACTGGTTGCACCAGTTGTTACCCATTTGGGTTGCAACTCATTGCCCGATTTGACCCACACCTGACGCTTACCGGGCATCGTGGTTTCGGCCGCCTCCTTAACCGTAATGCCTAACTCCGAGAGTTGATCCGCCTCCGGAATAAATCGCAACGCCTTGGTCGGAATAGCCAGCGCATTGTCCTTTTCCAGAGTGAAGATCGTCACGTTGGCCGTCAGCCCCGGCTTCAATTTCAAATCAGGATTGTAGGCGGTAATCACCACCTCGTAGGTCACCACACTCGATTCGGTCGTCGCCTCAAGGCGTACCTGCTCCACCTTTCCTTCAAACGTATCATCGGGATAGGCATCAACCGAAAACTCGACACGCTGTCCATCGGCGACCTGTCCAATGTCGGCCTCATCGACATCGGCAATTACCCGCATCTGCGTCAAGTCGTTTGCAATGGTAAATAGCGTCGGGGTCTCGAATCCGGCTGCCACCGTCTGCCCCTCCTCCACGGCACGACTGATCACCACACCGTCGATCGGGCTGGTGATGGTGGCATAACCCAAATTACGCTTCACCTTGACAATCGCTGCCTGGCTCTGCTCGTAAGCATTGCGAGCCTTCTCGTACAGATAAAATGCCTCATCGTATTCTGCATCGCTCACCAACTTCTTTTCATACAGCGTTTTGGTGCGCGCATAATTCTTCATCTGATACTCATATTCATTTTTACAGCTGGCCAACTCTGCCTGCGACGACTCCAACTCCGCCTCCAGAGTCACCTTATCCATCTCGGCAATCAATTGTCCGGCTTTGACCACATCGTTGTAATCCACATACAACTTATCGATGATACCCGACACCTGAGTACCCACCTCCACTTCGGTCACCGGTTCAACTGTTCCGGTCGCTGTTACGGTATTGCTAATGGTGATACGGCTGGTCGGTGCAGTCTCCAACTCGGCTCCGGTGCCCTTCGACGGCCGTAATACCAGCCACAGGACAATGGCGACCACTACAACCGCCACCGCAATCCACAAACTCTTTCTCTTCATGATTCTATCTTGCATTTAATCGTTTTTACTAATAAAGCGAAACAGGCAGTCCCTGATAGATGTTAAGTAACTCCATATTGAGCAGAGCCATATATTTGGCCTGCAACACCTCCTGCTGGGCTGCCGACCATTCGTTCTGGGCCGTAATCAACTCCACGGTATTCTTCATGCCCACACGGAACTGCTCATCGGTCAGCTCATAACTTTGTCGAGCATATTTCTCCTTTTCGTTGGCAGCGACATACTGCGACTGTGCCGACACCGCATCCAGATAGGCCGTCTCCACCTCCCGTAACAGCGTCTTGAGCAGATCCTGCTGATCGAGACGGCTGCTGGCCGCAGCAATACGAGCCTTGTTGGTGGCCGTTCGATTCTGACGATTCGAAAAGATCGGAATACTGAGCGACAACCCCACATTTTCATTGAAGCGGTTCCAGATCTGGCTACCGCTCTCGAAATGGTTGCCGGACATGTGTCCGGTTCCGACACTGGCGGTTAATCCAAGAGAAGGGTAGAAGCCCGCACGCGCCTGACGGATATCAAGATCAGCCGCCTCGACAGCCAACTCACCGCGTTTGATTTCAGGCATGGTTTCCGTGGCCGTAGCATAAATCTCCGTCTTGTCGGGTAGCGTACGGATGACGGTACTCTCATTGATCTCAGGGACCGAGAGTTCGATTTGGTCGGTGATATCCAACTCAAGCAACTGTTTGAGTTGAAGTTTATAGTTATCGAGTGAAGTGCGGGCTACCACCACTTGATAAGCATCGCTCTGGTACTGACTCTCCAGCTGTGCCAAATCGACCTGACTGATCGATCCAGCTTGAAACATTTCCCGTGCGCGATCCCGTTGAGCCTCGGAGGTCTTGGCCGTATTGATCGCGATCTCGACCGCCTCACGGGCATAGAGGGCCTGCATGTAGGCCTGAACTATCGCCACACGAATATCGTTTGCCGACTCCTCAACCGAAAGGGCATCAATCTGATTTTGCAAACTTTGGCGTTTGACTGCCGTCTGCAATTTCCCTCCGTTGTAAAGGGTCAACCCTGCGTTAATTCCATAGGTTCCGGTATAGCTGTTCCGGCTGCTGAATCCATAAGAACCCGAATGGCTGTCACTGTAGGAGGCACTGGCCGACGGGTAGTTGGTAAACCCCTGCGACGAGGAGACCGCCAAGGACGGCAAACGTGCCGCTTTGGCCATTTTGGTATCCTCAACCCCCGAAAGGTACGTATTACGACTCTTTTGGAGCTGGATATTGTTTTCAAGTGCATAATCGAGACACTCCTGCAACGTCCATTGCTTTAAAGAGTCCTGTGCCGATACGCTCTGACATGCCAATAGGGCAACACAATATATCCACAGTTTTCGTTTCATGAGCTATTAAGTTAGGTTACAAACTTATGACACACTCCCTTTCCGTACAATTCAAATAGACGAACCCATCGAAAAAATCGACAAATGGGAGTCTCAACAAGACAAAAGGAGCATGTCCATTGGGACATGCTCTAAGACTACGTGAAGCGTACCAAAGTATCGACAATACACAAAGATCGAGCTTAAAACTCCGAGGTAAAGTGGAATTTAATATCGGGGAACTTCTCCTGGGCCAGAGCCAACGCATAGGAGGTATCGGCCAAAAAGACCTCCCGTCCCCGTTTGTCCAGTGCCAGGTTCGTATATTTCCGTTTGCGGAAATCCTCCAGCTGCTCCCGATTATCCGACTCGATCCAGCAGGCCTTATAAATCTGGATCGGTTCGTAACGGCACTTTGCACCATACTCGTGTTCGAGGCGGTACTGGATCACCTCAAACTGCAATGCTCCAACCGTTCCGATAATCTTACGTCCATTCATCTTACTGGTGAACAGCTGCGCCACACCCTCGTCCATCAGCTGATCGATTCCTTTTGCCAGCTGTTTGAACTTCATCGGATCGGCATTTTCGATATAACGGAACAGCTCCGGCGAAAAGCTCGGAATGCCGATAAAACGCAACTTCTCGCCTTCGGTAAAGGTATCGCCGATCTTAAAGTTCCCGGTATCGTGCAGACCGACAATATCCCCCGGGTAGGCCACATCGATCACCGACTTCTTCTCGGCCATAAAGGCGGTAGGAGCCGAAAATTTGATTCCCTTGCCCGACGGCACATGCAGATAGGTCTTGTTGCGTTCGAACACCCCGGAACAGATCTTCAGGAAGGCGATACGGTCCCGGTGGTTGGGGTCCATATTGGCGTGAATCTTGAAGATGAAGCCGGTCATCTTCGGCTCATCGGGCATGATGTCCCGCTGTTCGGTATGGCTCGGACGGGGTGACGGCGCAATCCGGATAAAGCAGTCGAGCAGCTCACGCACACCGAAATTGTTCAATGCACTGCCGAAGAATACCGGAGCCACCTCCCCTTTCAGGTAGCTATCCAGATCAAATGCGGGATAGACCCCTTCAACCAGCTCCAGATCTTCGTGCAACTGCTGCGTAAAGGGAGCAATATATTGATCGATGGCCGGATCATTCAATTTGACATCCACAACCGTACCCTCAGCACGCTGTTTATCTTCGGCAAAGAAGAGCGACAGACGATTGGCATAGAGATCATACACCCCCTTGAAGGTCGGCCCCGTGCTGATCGGCCATGCCAACGGACGCACCTTGATCTTCAGTTCGGCCTCAATCTCATCGAGCAGATCGAACGGATCCTTGCAGGGGCGGTCGAGTTTGTTGATGAAGACCATCACCGGCGTTTTACGCATGCGGCACACCTCCATCAATTTGCGGGTCTGGGTCTCGACACCCTTGGCACCGTCGATCACGATAATTACGCTATCGACCGCCGTCAACGTCCGGTAGGTATCCTCCGCAAAATCCTCGTGACCGGGCGTATCGAGAATGTTGATCTTGCAATCTTTGTACTCAAAACCCATCACCGAAGTGGCCACCGAAATACCACGCTGACGCTCAATCTCCATGAAGTCCGAAGTGGCACCCCGTTTGATCTTGTTCGACTTGACGGCCCCGGCCACATGAATCGCACCTCCGAAAAGCAGCAGCTTTTCGGTCAAAGTGGTCTTACCGGCATCCGGGTGACTAATGATGGCGAACGTACGTCGCCGAGCTATCTCCTGTTGTAAATCCATATTTCAAACATACGTTCGGAGCCGTACATGGCGGCTCCGAACTTCTATTGTATATACCTACTATTTGTTCACCTGAGGCTGGTTCGTGGGCGGATAGTCGATCGAATAGTGCAAACCGATGCTCTGATGCAACGCCTCTGCCTGCTTGATGATCAGATAACCCACCGCAATCATATTACGCAACTCACACAGATGCTGACTCAACGTCGATTTGAGGTAGAGCTCCTCGGTCTCCTTATAGATGATCTCCAAACGCCGTTTGGCCCGCTCCAGACGCAGATTCGAACGGACAATACCCACATAGTTGCTCATAATCTGCTGCATCTCCTTATAGTTCTGCGTAATGAGTGCCATCTCTTCGGGAGCTGCCGTTCCCTCATCATCCCAATCGGGAATGTTGTGCTGCAACTCGATGCTGTCGATCAGACCGATCGAGTGGCGAGCCGCTGCATCGGCATAGACGGCAGCCTCCATCAACGAGTTCGAAGCCAAACGGTTGCCGCCATGCAGACCGGTTGATGAGGTCTCACCCAGTGCATAGAGCCGACGAATGGAGGATTGGCCATTGAGATCGACCTTCACTCCGCCGCAGCAGTAGTGCGCCGCCGGAACCACCGGAATCATATCTTTGGTCAGATCGATCCCCACCGACAGACACTTCTTGTAGATATTGGGGAAGTGGTCGATCACATCACGAGGATTCTTGTGAGTAATGTCGAGATAAACGAACTCTTCACCCGAAATTTTCAGTTCGTGGTCGATTCCACGCGCCACCACATCACGCGGAGCAAGCGATCCCATCGGGTGGTATTTCTGCATGAACTCCTTGCCGTTCTGCAACCGCAGAATGGCTCCGAAACCACGCATCGCCTCACTGATCAGGAACGAAGGACGCTCACCAGGATTGTACAGCGAGGTGGGATGGAACTGAATGAACTCCATGTTCTCGATCTTACCTTTGGCTCGGTGCACCATCGCAATACCGTCACCCGTCGCAACAGCCGGGTTGGTCGTAGTATGGTAAATATTGCCTACACCACCGGTTGCCAAAACGGTAATCTTGGACAGCACGGTATAGATTTCATGTTTTTTCAGGTTGAGCACATAGGCTCCGAAGCAGGTGATGTCGGGCGTACTCTTTTTGACCAGCTGTCCCAAATGGTGCTGCGTGAGAATATCCACCGCAAAATGGTGCTCGAGAATCTCGATGTTGCGGTGACGTTTCACCTTGCGGATCAATGCCCGTTCGATCTCATGTCCGGTAATATCCTTGTGGTGCAGGATACGGTGTTCGCTGTGGCCTCCTTCACGAGCCAACTCATAACGTCCCGAACCCTCCTTGTCAAACTTGACGCCATAAGCGATCAACTCCTTGATCACTGACGGGGCGTGGGTAACTACCTGCTCCACGGCTGCACGGTCACAAATCCCGGCACCGCAAACCAGCGTATCCTGAATGTGTTTTTCAAAGGTGTCGGGCTCGTACATCACCGAGGCGATACCCCCTTGGGCATAATCCGTGTTGCATTCATTCATCTCACCCTTGGTGACGATGATCACTTTGCCCACCTCGGCAGCTTTCAGGGCATAGCTCAAACCCGCAATGCCACTACCGATGACCAGAAAATCGGTTTCGATGTTCATTATAGTATCAACTTTTTAAACTCTTCGGCACTTCCAGCAAAAACATTGCGATCCACATCCCCCGCAATGCCAGGGATGCGATGGGCGTCGGTATGCTGCCACAACTGCCACTTCAAGGTCGGACAGGAGCGGTAATCGGCAATCCACAATACATATTCGTCTTCGGGGAAGGTTTCCGCCAGGTATTTTTCGTAAAAATTGGTCGAACAGTAAATAATCGGATTTACCCCATAATAACGTTTGATCTCACGGCAAAAGTTTTTCGCCTCACGAGCCGAACGTTTGGGATCCTTCATAAAACGGTGCCACTCAATATCGAGTACCGGAATCAAGTTCCCGTGTTTGAGTTTTGCGGTCTTGATAAAATTGCGGGCCTGCTCCTTGCCGGAGGTACGGTGGCCGAAAAAGTGGTAAGCCCCCCACAACACCCCAGTCTTCTCCAACTCGGCACGGTGTTTTTCGTAGGTCGGATCCACAATCAGGGTCCCTTCGGTCGCTTTGATGAAGACAAAATAGGGCTGTTCGTGCTCAAATACCTTTTCCCAATTCACCTCTTTCTGGTGGCGCGAAACATCGAGCCCCCACACCTCAAAATCATCCGCAGTGCGCTCACAGGAGAACATCAACAACAATGCAACACCCAAACACATCATCCGCAACCACGAACCCTTCGACATCTTCATCTTGCTATCTTTCTTCTCTTCTATCTCTATTCCAAATCTCCGCATCGGACTGCATCGACCTGCCCCTTTATAACAAGCAACCACTCTACACCGGCCAAACTGCCGAATCCCTTCTCCGGCTTCAGCCGTTTTCACTCAACCGGATCTGAAGGTCCAATCACCACGCTTCTCACCGCTCAGAGCCTACACGTTGTGGTCTATGAATGACTTATTCACCAACCGTCTCTCGGCCCAACGCATTGCAAGGCGTACAGTTCACGTATTCTCTATCATTCAATACCGCTGCGGGCCCGGACCGTGCTACGTTCCGTAATAGGGAAAAATTCACCTTCCTACTCACAGACAGACAACCGTTTACTCCTCGTTTTCACCAACGCCTTCATGCAAACTGATGGCACAAATCAACGTACTTCACAACAAAACGGCACGTCTGACGTTATATATCAATATGAGGAGGCCACGAACCGCCATTTTATCCGGCCACGCAAAGTTACAAAAGTGTTCCATTTTTTGAGGGATAACCTCTTAAATTCCACAAAAAAAGTTAGCTTTGCAACCTCATCGGCCCAAAGTGCTGTCATCTAATCCATATCCAAACATTTGAAAGAATGAAGAGAGTCGCCCTTTGCATTTTGACGCTGGTTCCGACCTTTGGACAAGGCCTGTGCGCCACAGAAGAGCTACCCGCTACACCTCCCCATGACACCCTGTCCGTCAGCATGGAGGATGTAGTCATTACCGCTACCCGCACTCCCCTCTCCCTCAAACAGACACCTGTCATCACCCGCGTCATCACGGCTCGCGATATGGAGAACCGAGGTGTGGCGACCATTCAAGAGGCACTCGAAAACGAATTGGCCGGCGTCGAATTTCACCAGGCCGGTTACGGAACCTCGCTTTCGTTCCAGGGACTCGATGCCCGGTATGTACTGTTCCTGATCAACGGCGAACGAATGGCCGGCGAAACCTACGGCAATATCGATTACGCCCGTATTCCGGTCTCCAACATCGAACGTATCGAAATTGTGCGTGGAGCCTCGTCCGTCCTCTACGGATCGAACGCTATGGGAGCTGTCGTGAACATCATTACCAAGATGCCTCAAAAACAGGTCGAGGTGAATGCTTCGCTGCGTTACGGCACCCCCTTCCAAACCAATCGCGATGAGACGCTCGGCGGGACCAATACCGAAGCCGATATCAACACCTACCGCAATAAGATCGATCTGCCCAACCTCAAAGGGGATATCTCGGTAGGATTCAACACCGGCAAGCTGCAATCACTGACCACCTTTTCGTACCGTACGGTGGACGCCTACAAGCTGGTCGGCACCAAGGATGAGGTGCGTCACTATGCCGCCGGGGAGTTAAAAAAGATGGGGCCGAAGATGATTCCGATCACCGGCCCGGGCGGAAACATTGTCGGCATGCGGCCGGAGATGGATCCGACGACCGGCATGCCGGTATTCGAGGTACAAAGCACCAACCTCAACGATACGACGGTGATTGTTCCGCCCGATTCGCGAGGCCTCAGTGTCAGCGGATGGCGTGACATCAACGTTGGACAACGTTTCGACTACACCCTTTCCAAGAAATTCCGGTTCGAGCTCTCGGGCAACTACTTCAACAAACACCGCTACGACTTCAACGGCAGCATCTTGGATGACAACCCGATGTCGAACAACTCCAAGCCCTGGACCTACGAGACATACGAAGGATACAATGTCAAGGCGTTGATGGAGCACTCCCCCAACGAGAACAACAAGGTCTATCTATCGTTCATCCGGGATGAATATTTCCGCAATTTGGACAGTTTGAGCGGCGTCTCCACCCCAAAACAGAACCACATTTTCAATACCCCCCGTCTGTTGTGGACCTGGAAAGCGGGAGAGGACAACCGTCTGACCACCGGTTTGGAGCTGGTCAACGAGCAGCTGCATTTCGACATGAACCCCCTGGGATATGACGATCTGAAGAGCATGAACACCGGATCGATCTACGTGCAGGACGAGATTCGTTCTCAAAAGGCGCTGAGTTTTACGGCCGGGGTGCGTGCCGACTGGAACAACCGGTTCGGATGGCATGTCACGCCGAAGATCTCTGTTAAATATAACGTCGGCAAATTCACGATCCGAGGCAACTACGCCAACGGATACCGTAATCCGACCCTCAAAGAGCTGTTCATGGAGTTTCAGGTCCCGACCCAGGGTGAGACCTATATCATGGGTAACGACGTCCTCCGCCCCGAAACGAACCACTATCTCTCGCTGGCTGGAGAGTTCACCACGCGCGACTTCAACATCTCGGCAACCATCTACAACAGTTATTTCCGCAACAAGATCGATGTGCGCGGACACATGGAGGGGCTTAAAACGTTGCTCCAGTATGAGAACATCCGACGCAGCCAGATGGGCGGCATCGAACTGATTGCCCGTTGGAGAATTTGTCGGGGACTGTTCTTGCGCGGCAACTACAATTACCTGTTCCAGATCGACGATGCCTCGCAAGAATCGACGCAATACATCTACCCCAGCCCCCATACGGCTACATTGCAGGCTGACTACGGCTTTTCAGCCGGAAACAGCTGCTACATCAATCTCAATGCAACGGTGCGTTATGTCGGGGCCAAAACCTACGAAGATTTTATGCCGATTATTGATCTGAGTGGCATGAGCAGCGGATCAATGTCCGATCTGAAATATTGGACGGGATCTTACTCGGCACGACAAGAGGGGTACGTGATCTGTGATGCGGCCGTTAATTTCGATTTCAAAGAGATGGTGGGCATTTCGGTTGGAGTGGACAATATCGGCAACTACCGTCCCAAGATCGTCAACTTCAACTCGGCAACCACCCCACGCCGCAACATGTTTGTTCGGGTCAGCTACGCATTCGCCACAAAAAAATAGCGATACCTCGATCGCACATCGGCTCTGCTCCGATCGTGCAGATCATTACAACCAAACGTTCAGCGGTGCAATCTTCGATTGGAGATTACACCGCTGAACTTGTTTTTGAGCGTTTCAGGCGGTCAATGTACCTGATTCCCTTTCAATTTCAATCCGTCTATCCGAATACCCAATCTCCTATCAGCTTATCCGCTCCTGCATGAATTTCGGGTGCCCCAAGCTCCCAGCCTCCTCTTCCCCTTGTGACGCCCCCTTTATTGTACAGCAACAACATCCTCTTCTTTTACCCCTGACCTTACGCGGAGCATGATCTTTTCCCCAAGATAGTCTCGCTTCTACGGACTCTGCAGCGAGTAGGCATGTTTTTTGCCCGGGAAAATTTAAATCGTAAAAGTCTGCGTATGGCTACAAAACAACAACCTTCACAAATCGAACCGCTCCATCCAGGTTCACCCAAACGTCAACACACCCCAAACCCCGACACGGCCTCTCGTATAGCCACTCAACTGCACACCGCGCACCATTTCAAGTATCCGCATCTGATGCTCGGCATTCGCGATGTACTGAACACCCTGGTTCTGCTGGGCAGTTTACTGATTATTGCGGCGCTATCGTTCGAAACATTTTACGACACCCATGGCTACTATTTTCATCTCTATCTGAAAATCCAACTGTGGGTCTGCATCGTCTTTATGGCCGATTTTCTCTATCGCCTTTACCTCAGTGAACACAAACGGCGTTTCTTGTGGCACAATTTTATCTTTCTGTTAGTGTCGATTCCCTTCCTCAATATCGCCAAATACAGCCCTGGAACCTTCCCCGACGAAGCCTATTACCTGCTGCGACTTATGCCTTTGGTACGGGGCGGGTACGGACTGGCCATTATGGTCGGCTGGCTCACCCGAAACCGCATCACCAACCTGATGGTATCCTATGTGGTCTCACTGTTGGCACTGATCTACTTCTCAACCCTGATCTTCTTCCAACTGGAACGGGGCGTCAACCCGGCCGTGGTCGATTACAAAACCGCCATCTGGTGGGCCTTCATGAATGTGACGACGGTTGGGGCCAATGTATTTGCCGTTACCCCTTTGGGCAAAATTCTGACGGTCGTACTGGCCTCGGCCGGCATGATGGTCTTTCCGATCTTTACTGTATTCATTACCAATAAGTTTCAATCCCATATCAAAGCACAAATGCAACACCACGAACGCACGGGACATGAAGGCTCGCCAGACACATCCGACGAAGAGACCTCGGGCAATTCAGACAGCACCGTGGAGACTTCAACTCCCTCGACTGTATCTGGCTCCAACCAAAACTAGTAAGAGGCCATACCCAACGCGAACCATGCCCAAGAGTGGCCCCACCCAGAAGTGCACTCTCATAGATCCATGTGACCCGAAGGCAACCCATCTTGCTGCCATCCAATCGCATCAAACGAACGGCTTTATTAATAATAAGAAGGCATTGGAGGGGAAAGGGGCGATTTGGAAGAGAGAAATCAATTTAAGGGATTGGCTTTACAACAGAAACTGTAACCTATTGGTATGCCCAACCCAGCAGGCACCCAATCCATTAAAAACAAGCAGGAGAGCTTACGGCTCTCCTGCTTGTTTGTATCTTTCAGTTTGGTGAATCGCGAATCTTACTTCTTGCGAAGAGCTACTTAATGCATTACACCGAGCAGCTGCACCAACAGCAGGCCAGTCACTACGGCAGCAACCGTGGCAATCAATCCGGGCACCATAAACGAATGGTTCAATACATATTTACCGATTCGGGTCGTGCCGGTTCTATCGAAATTGATGGCGGCCACAACAGTCGGATAGTTCGGGATAAAGAAATAGCCATTTACGGCCGGCAACATAGCCACCAACAACCACGGAGAGATGCCCAAGGCGATTCCCAGAGGCATCAGGGCCCGTACGGTAGCGGCCTGACTGTACAACAGAATAGACATAACGAACAGCGCAATACCGAACAGCCAAGGCATGGCGGTCACCACCCCTTCGATCGACTCCCGCAATTGAGCCATATTGCCATGCAGGAAGGTATCTCCCATCCAAGCGATACCGAAGATGGCCACAACGGCCTGCATTCCGGCCAAAAAGACCGAACCCTGAGCCGCCTTAATTCCGTCCGTTCGGGTGATCAGTAAGATGAGTGCAGCAGCCGAAAGCATCAGGATCTCAATAACTACCGGCATATTGAGCACTGTATCGCCACATTTGCGCATACTGTCCACCGATCCGAACAGCACGATCAAAATGGTTGCCAGAATAAAAATAGCTACCGAGACAGCAGCCTTCCACGAACTGCCAGAGGTTTGGGCTGTGACGGTCGATGTTTGGAATTCTCCTGCCTCCAACCGGCGCAGGTATTCGGGATCGGCCTCCAACTCCTTCCCTACCTTCAACGAATAGAGAGCCCCCAGCAAGACACCCACCAAAGTCGATGGAATACAAATAATCAAAATATCCAGCAGCGAGATTTGATAACCAGCCAGCAGGCTCAGCAATGCAACCACAGCGGCTGAAATGGGGCTGGCTGTAATGGCCTGCTGAGAGGCAATCACCGCAATAGATAGCGGACGTTCCGGGCGGATTTTGGTTTCGCGAGCCACTTCGGCAATCACCGGCAGCACGGAGTAGGCCACGTGGCCCGTTCCCGCTACGAAGGTAAAGAGATAGGTTACCAACGGGCTTAACAGGGTGATCCGGGAGGGGTGTTTTCGCAACAGACGTTCAGCCTGACGCACCATCAGATCCAGCCCGCCGGCCGCCTGCATACAGCCCGCTGCCGCAATGACGGCAACAATCATCAACATGACATCGACAGGGGGCGAGGTGGGTTCAAGTCCGAAGATGAATACAAGGATAGAGAGTCCGATGCCTCCCATGACTCCGAGGCCAATACCTCCCAGTCGGGCGCCGACCAGAATGGCGACCAGGACAAAAAGAAATTGCAACAACATAGTTTCGACAGCAAGCTCAATCATTGCGGGTCGACTTCTACGACAACCCATCGCAGGCCCGCAGACCGATGACAAAGGTAAGCATTTACCGTCAAAAGCTCCAAACGATTCCTGCAACGCGTTCAAAACCCATCTACGAAAAGCACGCCAAAGCTCGCAAAAGGGTTATGCACTCTCTTGCATCACGATTTCCACGCTGCATGCCTCTGTTATATCAGGACTTTTGTTGCATCGAGACTTTCCCTCCCCCCTGACAGTCCTCAAAATCGTTCTTTAATGCAAACCCTCTCACCCATAACGGGATCGACATTCTCACCCGAATGATATCCGACACACTTACATTCGACGGCAAGCAATCTCAATAAAAGGATAGGTTGTTTTAATGGGTTTTCAGATAATTCGAGCAGAGTGTATGGATCAGGCCGTCGATGATGCCGATGGTGGGGACAAAGATCGAGTCGGCACCAATTCGGTCGGCAATGGTCAAGAAGATCTCTGCAGCCGGTACAATCACATCGGCCCGGTCCGGATTGAGTTTGAATCGTTCCATGCGCTGTTCCGGATCGAGAGGTCGCAGCAAATCGTACAGCCGTCGCAGCTCCGACACTTTCAGGTGGGCATTCGTCTGTTTTTCAGCCAGACTGTACAGCTTGTTGATATTGCCGCCGGAACCGATAATCTGCAAATTGGGGTAATCCCGTTTCAACTGATCCATGTCGTTGCGTAATATCTCCCAGGTCCACTCCTTCACCTTACCGCTGAGCATACGGACCGTTCCCACATCATACGACCGGGAACTGATCAACACGCCATCATGAATCAGACTCACCTCCGTACTACCGCCACCCACATCGACATAAATGTAGCTGCCCCGACTCTCCAGCAGATCCCCAATATGGCTGTCATAAACAATACGAGCCTCCTCCACACCGTCGATCACCTCGATCCGGATCCCGGTTTTGGCATAGATCCGATCGGCGATTCGACTACCATTGACCGCATCACGCATTGCTGAGGTTGCGCAGGCCCGGTAGCTCACCACGTTAAAGACCTTCATCAACAACCGAAAAGCCCGAATCGTTCGCATCAGCTGTTTCTGTTTCTCGGCCGAAATACGACCCTCACTGAAAGAGTCTTCGCCCAACCGCAACGGAATGCGCAACATCACACATTTGGTCAATTCGTTCACAGTTTCACCGGGCCGGATCCCCTTGATAAGCAGCCGCACAGCATTCGATCCAATATCGATAGCGGCAAAATTGAGTTTACTTTCCAACATGGACTATTTTGTTTCGCTTTGTGACAAACCGGTATAATATTCATAGAGCTCTTTTTGGGAGCGGAACGGGGGCTCGCCATTCTGGTAAATGCGGTTCGAATCCGTCCCGTCGATCACACGCGCCGCCATATTATCCCGGAGACCATATTCAACCACACGACGCAACTCCGCCCGGATCGTCCGGTCATGTACCGGCACATACACCTCCACACGGCGATTGAAGTTGCGGGTCATCCAGTCTGCCGAACCGAGATAGTAACGTTCATGTCCTCCATTGCAGAAAATAATGATTCGCGAGTGCTCCAGATAGCGATCGATGATTCCCCGCAGTTCGATATTTTCGCTCTGTCCTGCCACACCCGGAATCACCGAACAGTTGCCCCGCACCAACATGCGGATCTCAACCCCCGCATCGGAGGCCTCATACAGCTTGCGCACGATACGCTCATCGGTAATGTGGTTGATTTTCCCCAGGATATAGGCTTTGCGGCCGGCTCGGGCATTGGCAATCTCGGTATCGATCCGGGCAAACAGCTGCTGCAACATGTTGTGCGGCGAGACCAACAGCTGTTCAAAGTGCACCTGTTTTTCGGGATGGCGGATGAAATCGAAGACCGCATCAACCTCACGGGTAATCCGACGATCGGCCGTCAACAGGGTCACATCGGTGTACAGTTTGGCATTCCCTTCGTGGAAATTTCCGGTGCTCACACAGACCACATCCCCTTTGGGTGAACCGATGTGGGTCAACTTGCCATGCACCTTCAACCCCTCAACACCAAAGAGCACATGAATCCCCGCATCCTGCATCTTTTTCGACCAGTTGATGTTCGACGACTCATCGAAACGGGCCAACAGCTCGACCACCACCGTCACCTCCTTCCCATGGCGGGCCGCACAGATCAACGCTTTAACCACCTTGGAATCCTTTGCCAATCGATAGACGGTTGTCTTGATACTCTTCACATCCCGGCTCAATGCAGCCTCCCGCAACAGCCGGATATAGTTTGAAAAGTTCTGGTAGGGATAGTGCAGGAAACGATCCTTCTTGCGCACCGCCTCCAGCGCACTGCCGTAGGTCTCAAACGGAGAGGTCATCATGGCCAGTTGCGGTGGAAACTTCAGATCGGAACGACCCACCGAAGGAAAGTTCATCAGATCCTTCATATTGTGGTACCGCGATCCCGCATCACTGGTATCATATCGATCGATATGGAGTTTGGTACGGATATGACGCAACAGATCGCGCGGCATCTGCTTGTCATAGACCAGACGTACCGGCTCCCCCTTCTTGCGGTTTTTCACCCCGCGGGCGATCTTCTCGACCAGATCCTCCCCCAATCCGCTGTCGAGTTCGATCTCGGCATCACGGGTAAACTTAAAGGTGTAAGCCTCGAACGAATCGTAATGCAACCCGGCAAAGATAAAGGGGAGACAGAACCGTACCACATCATCCAAAAACATGATGCAGGTGCGCCCCTCTTCCGGCGGCAAGACAATGAAACGCCCGAACTCTCGTGTCGGCAACGCAATCAGCGCAAAATCCCGAATCGGGCGCCCGCTGCGAGGCCCCTTTCGCATCAGTTTAATCGCAAGATAGATCCCCGAATCCTTCAAATCACTCAACCAGGGCCCCTGCGTCGATATCAGCGGATAGGTCGAACTATTCAGATCGGTCCGATAAACCATCTTGATGTAACGGATCTGCGACGGGGTGAGCTGCGTCTCGTCGATCAGATCGATGTGCTCCTTTTTGAGTTCCGCTTTGATCTGCTCGAATGTGGCCTCAAACTCCTGCAGGTAAGTTTTGGTCAACTTTTCAATCAGACGCAACTCCCGCAGAGCCATTGCCCGCGTCTGCCCACCGTGGGGTCTCTCCTCGTATTCTACTACCCGCTTGAGGGTCGAGACCCGTACCCGATAAAACTCATCAAGATTGTTGGAATAGATGCCCAGAAAGGTGAGCCGCTCGAGCAACGGCACATTATCACGCTGGGCCTCCTGCAAAATGCGCCGGTTGAAATACATCCAACTCACATCTCGGTCCAACATCTTCACCACCTTTTTCTTCTCCATATCCTGCCTTTCAAATAACGTTCGCTAACTCAACTTGAAACCTTATTCCGTTTTCCTCTCCACCTGCAGCCTCACAAAACCCTTTTAAACCTCGTTGCCCTTGCATACCAACTCTGCTACATGCCCGGAAGCCCTTGCTACACGTTCCCCACACCTGCAAAAATGGACCGGAAACCCGAATAAGTATAAAGACGTATTTTACACTGGGTCATGGTCTTTCTCCGGCCAAAGCGGCCAAAACCCCAAAATTTATGCTAAATTTGTTCTGCTTTAAATACGTCAAAACGAATTCATTTGTACTAAGATAATGAAAAATTTCAGCGCTACGAAGTACACACTGCAAAATGTCACCACCGGCCGCACATTCGAAGATACCGGCTGGCTTCTGGACGATCCTCAAGGCGGCGAACCCTCATTGATTCGCGCCCGCTACGCTCAGCGTCAAATCGAGGTCGGCCCCGAAGAGATGGGTATCTACCGTTTCGCCGACTGGCTGCCCGTAGGTCGCATGTTGAAGGGGTCGTGCGCTCCCGTAACTTACAAAAGCGAAAAACTAGCCAAAGTCCTCGGGCTCAAAAACCTCTACATTACCTTTAACGGCTACTACCCCAAGATCGGTGCCAACATGCGCACCTGCTCATTCAAAGAGACCGAAGCCTACTCGGTTTGTGCTCGTCTGCGGGCAGACCATGAACACAAAATTTTGGTGGTGGCCTCGGCCGGTAATACCGCCCGTGCCTTCGCACAGGTCTGCTCGGATAACAACATTCCCCTGCTGCTGAGCGTGCCCGAAGATAACCTCGATGCCCTGTGGTTCGATGCTCCGCTCAACGACTGCGTCAAATTGATCGCAGCCCGCAAAGGCGGCGACTATTTCGATGCCATTCATCTGAGCAATTTGGTTCTCAAATCAGATAAATTCCTGGCCGAAGGCGGTGCCAAAAATATTGCCCGCCGTGATGGTATGGCCACTACGGTTCTGTCGGCAACCACCTTTATCGGCCGCATCCCCGACTACTACTTCCAAGCAATCGGTAGCGGCACCGGAGCCATTGCAGCTTGGGAAGCCAACCTGCGTCTGATCGAAGATGGCCGTTTCGGCTCCCACAAGATGAAGCTGATGGTATCGCAAAACCTGCCGTTCGTTCCGATGTACAAGGCCTGGAAAGCCAAGTCCCGGGCGCTGCTGCCCTATGATGTGGATCAGGCCCGTATCGATGCCGAATCGATCGATGCCAAGGTGCTGTCGAACCGCAAACCGCCCTACTCGACCGGCGGTGGTCTGTACGACGCCCTGATCGATACCGATGGAGATATTCTGGCTGCAACCAACGAAGAGGCCCGTGCAGCGAAAAAACTGTTCAAAGAGACCGAAGGGGTCGATATCTACTCTGCCCCGGGTATTGCACTTGCCTCGCTGATCAACGCCATCAAGGCCAGCGAAGTTGATCCCGAAAAGATTGTGATGCTGAACGTCACTGGCGGTGGCGAAAAACATTGCCAAGAGGGCAAACAGCTGCACTACCTGAAACCCTCTCTGGTATTCGATTTCGATCCCGACCCCAACGAGGTGATCGACAAGGTCTCGGCCCTGTTTTAACCTCTCCTCGCCATTCAGCATTCTGGGGGCTGCGCACCTGTGCTGAGGTTTCCACATAGCTGAATAAGGTTCTTTGGACCGAGGTGGAGAATAAAAGTGCGGGAGGGGAATAAAAGCCTGAGGACAGAGAATTGGGAATCAGGAATCAGGAATCAGGAATTGGGAAATCGCTATCAGGAAGCTGGGATTAGCCACAAGTAGGCAGAACAGCGTTCTGGAGCAAGCAGGCTAAAAAGCCCTTTCAAGTCCAATCGCCCTACCGGCCTTTCGCAATCATAAGGCTGCAAGGCTTGTCAATGCTGCAAGGCCTACCCCTCAACTCGCGATGGTGACAAGGTGGTGAGCGATAGCGACCGGCATCGATTCATCCATCCGACCAATTGGCAAACAACGAAAAACAGACGATTCACATAGCATAAAACAAGAGGCGCCCCGGAGAGATTCTCCGGGGCGCCTCTTTGTATTTGCAGCCTCGCCTCGAACGGCACTTTCCAGCTCTTAAGTTTTAAGTAGCGCTTTTCATCTCAAGAGCAGCTCCCAACAAGATCGAACGCAGGGAGAATGAGTCGTTGCTACTATCGATTGATTCGCTCAGTGGCGTTGGGCGCTACAACGCTGCGCCCAACTTAAGCCACTCGATGAATACGAAGACAGCCGCACCAGCCAAATAACCGGCTAAAGCCATCAACGTAATGTGCTTCATATACCAAGCGAAATTGATCTTTTCGAGACCCATAACCACTACACCGGCAGCAGAACCGATAATCAGCAAACTTCCACCCACACCGGCGCAATAAGCAAGGAAGAGCCAGAAGGGACCATCCTGCACGAAGTGCTGCATGAAATCGGGATCGGCTAATGAACCGACCGTTGCAGGATCGACAATCGGATACATACCCATCGCTCCAGCAACCAACGGCACATTGTCGACAATCGACGACATGAAACCGATAATCACATTGATCAGATAGATGTTGTGCAGTTTTTCATTGAGGAATTGGGCGGCGGAATTCAGGATACCGGTCGATTGCAGTGCAGCCACAGCCAGCAGAATACCGAGGAAGAAGAGGATCGTCGGAATATCGATGTGACGGATCACCTTGGTTACACGATGCTTATCACGCTCAGCAATATCGACTTTTTTGCGGTACAACAGTTCAGTATAGACCCACATGATGCCCAACGCCAGCATGATGCCCATAAACGGAGGCAGACTGGTCAACGATTTGAAAACGGGCACAAACAACAGGCAGGCAATACCCAAGATCAGCATGGTCATCCGCTCACCGGGGGTCAACACCTGCTCGACGTTTGACATCGCTTTATCTTCCGATCCATCGGATGCAATAGTTCCGTGCATCATGCGCGAAGCAATCAATACCGGGACCAAAGTCGATACCAAGCTCGGCAACAACAGCGACTCAACCAATGGTAGAGAGGTCACATTCCCCTTAACCCACAACATAATGGTAGTTACATCACCGATCGGAGACCAGGCTCCACCACTGTTTGCTGCGATGATGATGATACTGGCAAAAAGCCATCTGTCCTTTTGCGCAGGGATGATTCTACGGATCAACATCACCATCACGATGGCTGTAGTCATGTTATCCAGCACAGCCGACATAAAGAAGGTCAACAGTGCAATCAGCCATAACAAGGACCGTTTATTCCGGGTCGCAATTCGATTGGTAATAATCGAAAAGCCCCCGTGGACATCGATCAACTCGACAATGGTCATAGCTCCGATCAGGAAGAAGAGGGTTTCAGAAATTTCCCCCAAATGATCTACGATTTGTACTCCGGAGATGAAACGTACACACTGTTCGACCAAAGGCAGGCCTGCCAGACTGGGATTGTTGGCCAGAAATTCGTTGAAGGCCTCACCATCCATTTGAGGCACCACCAACGGCGACGTAACAATGTACAAGGCCCAAAGAATTCCTCCGGTCAACAACGCCGTTGCCGCTTTGTTTACCTCCAATTTGTGTTCCATGGCGATACAGAAGTATCCGACCAGAAACACCGCTACCATTACACCCAACATACTATCTAAATGAATTTTATTTTGAAAAATTTCTCCTGGATGCTGCTTTTAGGAGTAATTTTGGGTTACTCCTGCTCCCAACGTGTCCGAATGCACGTCAGCCAACCTATCGCACAATCAGAACCTCTTGCAGCCTCTTCGGTACAGGTGCTGTCACTCAACGACAGCGTGCCGAATGGAGCCGTATGGATCGGATCCCTAAAAATCGGGGACAACGGTTTTGCCAAAACCGGCAATCTGGACACAACCCTTCGATTGGCACGGGAAGAGGCGGCCAAAGTGGGCGGAAATCTGATCAAAATCACCAAACACAAAGCACCAAGCACATTTGGCAGCAGTTGTCACCGAATCGAAGCCGATATCTATCAGATCGACACCCCGATAGCAATTGCGTCCTCATTACTGTTCGACAGCACCTATTACCGCCAGGGGAAGTGTGTCCTACATCTTTTCCGCAAAGAGACGTGGGGTGCGGCACTCGGTTATGATATTCTCATCAACGACTCTACCCTGACCCGGTCCAGCAACAACTGGATCGAAACCATTGTTCTCCCGGCCACAGGCGTAACAACCCTCTCTGCCTCCACCGAGAGCAGTTCCAGTGTCACCCTAAACCTGCAACCGGGATATCACTATTACATTCGTTGTGGGGTCAACCTTGGTGTTTTGGTCGGAAGGCCGACGCTGGAGGTTGTCGATCCGGAGGTTGCCAAAGCCGAAATCGCAGCGATCCAGCAAACTGCATCGGAAGCAACACCTACCCCAAACACACCACAACAATAGCCTGAACATTCATCCCTAAAACTACAAACCTATGAAAAAACTACTACTCATTGCCTTTGCTTTAGGGCTATGCTCCACCAGTTTGGGACAAGATCTACTCGTTACGGCCAAAGGCGACACCATACGGTGCAAGATTCTATCACAAACCGACCAGCAAATTTTCATTTCAACACTGCAACCGGATAGAACTAAGATCAGTTCATACGTTGCCAAAGACACCATCCAAACCATCATACCCGGATACTTCGCAAATGGGAACCTTGCTGTCACCAGTCTTGACACACCACAAACAAGCCTTGCCTCTCCAAAGAAAAAGAAACGTGCGGAAGATGGTGTACGATTCGCCATATCGGGCGGTTACAGCGCCCGTTTAGGCAAACTGGCCGAGGGCGTCCCCAGCAGCTACCGCCATGGATTTACCATCAATGGTGATCTGGCCGGGTTCTTCAGCGATTATATAGGATTAGGAGTCTTTGCCAATTACAGAAAGTATAGCGAAGCGGATGTTAGCAGTTGGATTGTGGGACCAAAACTGCTCATTCGAGTCTATAACCGCACCAAAAACAGTGCTTTGATTCTCGGAGTGGGCCTTGGATACACCACCTATAAGGGACAGCTCTGGACCTCAAAACTCAATACAGCGACCGGAGCATCATTCGGCTCCACCACAGAGATCGGCTATGAGATCGGTCTCGGTAAAGCTGCCGCCCTGATGTTCAACCTGAGTGTCGCAACCGCCACGATCGGCACCCTTAAAGCCGACGGCCGGACCTACGATCTGGATCAGAGAGAGAGCCTCAATGCCATTAACTTGACCATCGGTATCGTCTTCGGACGTTAGGTTGACTGTAAGGTGCCCTATCCGATAGAGAGATCCCATTCCAAGAATGCGGTATAAAATGCTGAATCATAAGAACACAGGCCCAAATAGTCGGCATCCCATAAGCCGTCTATTCTGCAAGACTCTATCTTCAGCATAGCATCTCTTTGTCGGCCCGTATTGGCACCTTGGGACCACTCCAATCACAAAAAAGCCTGCAGAGATTCTACAACCACCATATCAGGGGACACTGGGGAACACTCCGGGTACATAACACTAAGCTGATATTGATTGGCTCTATTCCCTGAAGATACAAACACAACAAAAGAGCGAACCAAACGATAATAACCTTTTGGTTCGCTCTTTTATTGATTTATACCGTATGGCAGGAATGGGCTCTGCTGAGTTTTCCTCCGAAATGGCAGCCCTCTCCAGAAGGCAGTTCCCTACTCCTCTGGCAGCATACTCATCACTTCCGATGAGAGTTCCTGCAACTGGGGCAATTGGGAGTCTGCATATCGTTTTGCGATGTCGGTCACCACACGTTGCACCCCCTCCGACAGCATGGCACACCGGCTAAATGCGTTGACGGCTCCGCGAATCAGCAATGGTTCGGGCTCATGTTCCGACAACATCTGATCAGTCTCATGCAACAAGCTCTTGGTTCGGGCCTCATCACACAACGGACCGCATGCCACACGCAACAACATCAACAGCCCTGCATACCGCAAATAGAGCTCATTGGAGGCCAACCAATCCGAAATTTTCTCCACAGCTGCTGTTGCACGCGAGAAGAGATACATCACCGTCAGTTCGACAATCTCCGGATTGGTGAAATCCCGGCTCCACTGCTCCACCTGCTCTGCAGTTACGCAGGCCGGATCCTCAACAAACAGCGCTGCCAACTTCAGCTCACGCACCTGCTGCTGATACAAAAGCAGTGCAAGAGAGTGGTTGGGACCATACTCTCTTGCAATGTCACGAATGGTCGGCACCGAAACCCCATAATTGAGCGGATAGACAATGCCCCGCTCCTGCATGGCTCCGGTTACCGCACCGTTCATCTCGACCTTGAGACGCTTCAAAAGCTGAAGCATCAAAGCCGTATTATCCATATTCTTACAGATTACCAGTTAACTATTTTACTACCGGAACCGGCACCTGGATCACCTCGCCAAACTGATAAACCGGTACGCGACTCTGGGCCAGCTCACGATTACCATCCAACAGGCGGCAATTGGCAATATCTGCCACACGATAGTAGATCGTATTTTTGCCCTTGCTTTCACCCATTGATCCGCCCTGAACCTTCATCTCAGGGGTCATCTCCACCAGAATCGGACGTCCCGAAAGATCCGACGAGGGCAACAATCCTCCAAATTCGGTGAAACGACATACGACAGCCGACGTTTTGCCAGCCTCCGGCACCACGTCATACTCCCGAACAATGGTCTGTTTGAACTGTTTGCCCAGGAAGAGTGCCAAATACTCCTCCTCCAAACGGTTCAGCTCATCCAGCGCAGCTTTGAGACCCTGACCAAACACGTTTTCACCGGCATTGCCGCTGATCAACTCCATGCGGTTCTTGCGAATCGTAAAAATCGTGTTGGCTGCATCACGAGCCGCCGATTCGGGACTCTGCTCAATCGTACTGCGACGATCCACCTGTACTTTAACAAAGCTCGTATCACTATCGATCTGCGACAACACTTTTATTTTACCTTTATCCATTGCTTTAGGGCCTGCGGGTACAGCAGGTTTAAAAGCCGATGGCATCGGGGCTGCACCGTCCAGAGGAGCCGCCAAGAATCCCTCAACCGAGGGGGTATAAAGCTGCATCGGACTTCTGTCGGGATTCTCCAACGTGTAAACTTCATTGGGATCGGCCTCCTGTGCATAACCGATCTTTCCGCTCACAATCGTATAGATATCCTTATCGGCCAGCGGCGCCATCACCCCCAGATATTTCTGAGCATAACGGGCATAAGGGCCTTTGCGGATACTCTCTTTTTCAACCACAACGGTCACCTTCAGCGTGGTGCGGGGCAAAGCATACACCACGGAATTGCTGCTGCCCACCACTACCCCTTTGGTAGCCTTCACCTGAGCCTGCACGCCGACTGCCGTCACCGCCAACAGGCACAATGGAATCAAAATCTGTTTCATATGATAACAATTTATAATGTTCTTGTAATTGATGAGCCAAAACTCAATAACAAAGCTAATTAAATTTTGAAACACTTAATCAGAATTTCAGGTAAAAATCACCGGTCAACCTCCGATACGCCTCCGTAAACTCCTGTTGCCGGTCGGTCTCCATAGTCAGCAGATCACTTTGTAGGGGCATCCATTGACGCCTGAACTCCATCATGATCCGTTTGGGAGGCACGTCCGGTTTGGTCTGCACAAGACATTTCCGTACGCAATGCAAACCCCGCACCAAAGCCAATCGCTCCAACAGACCGCCCTCAGCTACCGGCAAAATAACCGCAAAACGTCCGGTCTCTGCCAGCAAGGCCCGCACTCCGTCCAACAACTCCTCGAACGGCAACGAGACGGCATGTCGGACTGCATTACGTGCCGGATCGGGGGCCTTCAACGAATCGACAAAATAGGGAGGATTGGACACTATGCAATCATATTGCACCTTTCCGGCCTGATCGGCCACATACTCCTGCAGAGTCATCCGATACAGTTGCAACCGATCGGACCAAGGCGATTCCGCAAAATTCCGCAGAGCGTCTTCACAGCTGCCCGGGTCGGGCTCAATGGCATCGATCTGCATATAAGGGGCCCGTTGAGCCACCATCAAGGCGATCACCCCGGTTCCGCTCCCAATATCCAACACCCGACCGGACCGACTAATCTCTTCGTGCTCTTGCGCTCTCAACTGCGCTTCATCCAACGACAAATCACACCATGCCCCCAACAGCACGCCATCAGTCCCCACCCGCATAGCCGCATGCTCCTGCCAAACGGTAAACTGTTTGAATGAAAAGTAAGGATTCGCCATAATCTCAATTCATACCATCACACTTCTGGTCCAACTGTGCCACAAGAATTTTGTAACACCGCTCCGCCTACTTACTCCACGAGCATCCATAAAAGGCTGACCGGAAAATTTCGCTTAGCAAGGTACACAATTTCGCCTTAAATTTCTATTTACACAGACACAGCCAGACCGCTGCCCCACTGAATTTTCATAAAGTCGCATCTTCATTAACTTTTGGTCGTAAAAGAGTTACCAGGGGCGTCAAGTCACCTAACAAGGCATGTAACCGTAGACCATAGCCACATGGTTCTTAAGGGAGCGCAGGATGTCTTTTTCAATACAAAAAAACAGAGGCGGAAACCCTTTCCACCTCTGTATACTAACCTTACTCTTTCAATTATTCAATAGCGTAGTCCGTAATATCGACTATACCGTAAGTACCGAGATATTTACGCAGATTGCCATATAATTTTACCTTTTGACGGAAGACCTTACCTTCGTTATCCGGAACGTTCAACGCATCCATAATCGCACCTTCAGGAAGTTTAACCGTAAAACACTCTTCAGGCTTCACCTGATAAGTTTTATCACTCAGCATCAAGTTCGTCTTCACTCCAGATTCAACAATAGTAGTCAACGTATCACATAAAGTAGTGTAATCATCGCCCAAGGCAACACCTGCCACATAACCTTCTACCCAAACACCATCAACTTCTCCCAAACGTTCTGTAACTGCATGGAAAGTATAAGGAAACTGTTTGGTTCCATCACCATATTTCGGCGCAATCATTACATCGAATATAAGTGGAGTATATGGCGGTATAACGGTTGATGCTACCACTGTACTGCTACTGCTCGATGATGATGTGGAATAGGTCGGAAATTGCCCCGATGAACCATAACCGTAAGTCGAGGTAAAAATAATCTGAGCTGATTCACCATAAAGCATCGATGCCAATGCTGCATCCATACCCACTACAACGGCATTTTCTGATGTCGTACCATCATCCGTCTCCTCCGAAGCACCGATCTCTACACTCAACGCATCGTAGTGCGTATCATCATAGTATTGAGCCAAATTATGTTTTTTGGCTGTATCTTCGATATTGGTATCAAAGACAAAGCCATCCATAAAACGTCCCACATAATAAACAGACACTGTTTCACCATCCTTAACGGTATCCTGAGTCTCTTTACCGTATGAAATATGTTTACAATAGAGATTGGTACGTACCGTATCCGAAAGGTTCAAACCCATCTGGGAAACTGCATAGTTTTGCACCAACGAAGCCTCATATTTACTGGGATCCTTAATCACTTTGACCAGCTCCAAATCCATGATAACCGGCAGATTTTCGCCTAAAGCATTTTGCCCCTCAAAACCAGATCCATCATAACTGAAACCTGAAGAGCTATAAGCCAAAGATGACGGTATATACACGCGATAGATATCCCCCTCTTTCATCTGGCCAAGCGCCAGAAAATTCCCCATTATCATATCTACATTGAACGAATAATACATAGAATTATACGGAGTATAGGGAACATATTCTGGCGTATAGTGGGTATAATAGGTAAAAGAACCTTGATGCTTGGCGATCTCCGGATCACGAGTTACAAACACATTACCCGTCGTCATCTCCCGACCCGTGTAGTTGATCATCACCCATTCACTCTCACCTGTACTACTACTGCTGCTATTACCTGTTGGCGTTAAAGCTCCGGGCTGCGTCGATGAATACAATTTCTCGATGTAAACTCCGCCTTCAATTTTTTGAGCATTGGGGGCATTCTTCTCGACCCAAGCATCGAAAGAGCGTAAACGCTGATCTTCAATGGGATCCTCCTCCTGTTTGGCGCAAGATGTGGCCAACAGAGCAATCACCATAGCAGCAGCGCAAGCGAAAATTCCTCTTCTCATATGGATTATTTAACAACCTGTTTCACAACAATATCCCACAGCAATGGCGTATTGGCAGGTACAACGCCCCACGGCTTTTTCCCGTAACCCAGCGACGACACCAAATAGAGCTGTACCGAGTCCCCTTCATGGCATCCGGCCAATCCGATTCTCACCCCCTTCAGCAGACGTGAGTCGCCCAAAGAAACCTCCTGCGAAGTAAAGGGCCAGTACTGTTCCAAATCTGCCAGATACTCCTCATCGACCAACTCTTTGCGGTTGGTGTAGTAGAGCTGGCCCGGACCCGTCGCAAACGAATAGACCGCAAAATCGATAATCGCCGTTCCCGAGGCCTCCAAGATCGGAGACGTCGCATAATCGGCTCGATCCGCATTGGCCACATAACGATACACTCCCGATACCTCCGTATAGGGATACTGCTGTCCTCGAAGATAATTCTCAATAGAGGTACGTTGTGAAGTCTCTTCGGTATCGTCCTCCTGAGAACACCCCACAGCGAACAGCATCGTCGTCATCAGCAAGGTCAAAAAACGCCACTTGGTTACATTCATGGTAGCAATGTCTATAGCTTACAAAAGTATATTTTTTTGTCCAAAAGCAAAAGAACGCTACACCATATAAAACTCTTTCACGGCTGAAATATTGTACCGCCAAGCTCTTTTTTCTCAAATGCAACAAAAGAGGGATCGACCCCAGTCAATCCCTCTTTCGGTTATAGCTTATATGGGTGGCAGGCACCCTTAGAAGACCTCTCCAACAGATCTCCGCTGGCGATCGTTCCGTCGCATGATCAATCTCCCGTGATAAAGTAACGTTGTGATTTCAACAAATTACGGGTCTGCAGCACCATCGTCTTGGTCTCGTTGATGATCGTCAAATACAAGATGCTGCTACGCGTGGTCGAAGCCTTGGCCTTAACCCGTTTAATCTGGCTCTTGATCGCAGCGGCCAACGTATCGAACAGCTTGTCGCGCATCTGAAGAATCTCTTCGAGTTGCGAGAAGTCGTTGTTCTCCAACATCATATTAATCTTCTGGTAGATCTCACCCACCTTCTCATTCACCAACTCCAGATCAGCCACCTGCTCCTTGCTCAACCCCTCGTGGTTATTGTTGATGTGGTCGAAACTGGGCCGGGTAATATGAACCAGCGCTTTGGTCACCTCGTTGATATAATCGACAACCTGCACATAGTAGTGTCCCGTTTCAATGTAGTTCTCCTGCAGTTTAAGCAGCGTCGGCAACATCTCATGCTTACGTTCGTGAGCTACCCGATACAACTCCTCCGATTCACGCACCATCTGCTTGAGCAGCTTACGGTCCTCGTTAAAGAGGCCAATCAACGTTTGGCGATAAATCGTCGTCACCTGCAACATCGTCTCAGCCACCTCTCGAACACAACGCTGAATAACGGTCTGTTCCGGGGCATCCGCCTGCTCTTCGGCCTCACGTTCCGCCTCTTTCTTAACTTTGCGGTTGTGGATAATCGAACTCTGGATCAGCATGTAGCCGCAAATCACTGCAAAGATCACTACAGCGATCATTCCGCCCCACATCAGCCCGAGTGCCACTAAGAAGGCGATCGTAAAGGCGATCAACGCAGTCAGGAACCAACCGGCAATCACTGTCAGCACACCCGTGATACGGTAAACGGCGCTTTCACGTCCCCAGGCCCGGTCTGCCAACGAAGAACCCATAGCTACCATAAAGGTAACGTAGGTGGTCGAAAGCGGCAGTTGCAACGAAGTTGCCATTGAGATCAAAATCGACGCTACCGTCAAGTTTACCGTTGCACGGATCAAGTCAAAAGGAGCTTTATTGGCACCTTCCGGCACATAAACCGGCACGAACCGACTGGCAACAAAGCGTTGAATGCGTTTCGGCGTATATTTTTCGTAAGTTTTATTACAGTTCAGAGCGCAACGCACCATGGCACGTGACACTGAAGTAGATCCGAATCGCTCAGCACCAGCATCCTGACGTGCCAGATTAATTTCAGTATCCGAAACCGTCTGAGATTTTTTCGAAAACCAGAGCGTCAGGATCATGATGCCTCCCGAAATGACCAAAATGGCTGGATGAGTGGTAACTGCACCGTTCAAACTTCCCATCAGTGTATTGACATCGCCCGAACCGTTGATCATTACATTTTCGTACGAATCGAAACCGGCTACAAATACACCGATAAAGTTCACCAGATCATTACCGGCAAAAGCCAATGCCAATGAAAGCGTACCGGCCAATACCGTAATTTTCAAGATATTGATCTTACACATGGCTAAGATTGCCATGATGATGCTCCAGCCCACAAACAGTATAAGCAACAACGTCATGATGTGGGTATCCATCCAAGCCATAACGTCCGGATCCATCAAAGATGATCCTTTCAGGCCTTTGAAGATTGCAAAGTAAGAAATTGCTGTGACAGCAATACCGCACCAGATCGCGCCGACTGACTTAATTTTCCGTTGATAGCGATACGAAAAGATCAGACGAGTCACATACATGACCACCGTACCGCACACAAGCGCAATCGCCACTGACAACAGAATTCCAGAGATGATCGCCATTGCCTTTCCCGTGTTGATATACGAGGCCAAATCGGAAATCGTGTAGAGATCGCTGTTGGCAATTTTAAACACCGACACGCTCACGGCTGCACCCAACAGACCAAATACGAGTGACACGGTCGTCGAGGTAGGCAAACCCAACGTATTGAATACGTCGAGCAAAATCACATTCATGAACATCACCGAGAGGAATAGCATCATCACATCGGCAAATGTGAACATTTCGGGATGGAACACCCCACTACGAGCCACCTCCATCATACCGCTTGAGGTGATCGCACCGATCAGGATACCGACCGAAGCAACGGTCATGATCACATAACGTGGAGCCACTTTCGAACCCAACGCCGAATTCAGGAAATTCACCGCGTCATTGGCGACACCCACTACCAAGCTGGCAATGGCCAACACCATCATAATGCCCACGATGATTAAGTACATACTGTCCATACAGTCTTTTTTGATTGTTTCAGTTTGGGGGCAAAATTATAATAAATTGACAGAACTTCAAGAACGACAAGCAGGGCTTAACAATTTGTTCATCCTCCCCTAACAATTTTCTAAAGACGTTTGAGAGCCATTCGAATCAGCTCTTCGACGTGAGCTTGCGGCTGCTCTTTGATCAGCGTCCGCAGTACCTTTTCGGATGCAGGTTTGGTAAAACCCAACATCACCAAAGCCGAGAGGGCCTCTGAATAGGTTTCATTGGCTGCGGCGCGTATGGGCAATGCGACCTCTTCCGTTGCCGAAACACCCAATTTATCCCGCAACTCGACAATGATTTTTTGTGCGGTTTTGATGCCAAGCCCCTTCACACTTTTCAAAACATCGGCCTGACCGGTGGCAATAATCGAACGCACCTCATCCGACGAAAAAGTGGAGAGAATCATACGGGCCGTATTACCACCCACACCCGAAACACCGATCAAAGCCCGAAATACTTCACGCTCCTCCAAGGTATAAAAGCCATAAAGTACCTGCACATCCTCTCGAACAATAAAATGGGTGTACAATTTGACCTCGGTGGCCGACTCAATACTCGAAAAGGTCTGCAGCGAGATATTGATATAATACCCCACCCCTCCAGCCTCAACGACTGCAGCCGCAGGGGTCAACCGATCGAGTTGGCCCTTGATATAATCATACATGGTGTGAATCCGATTTTGAAACAAAAGTAATGAACAAATACAAAATTATTATATATTTGCGTTATAATTAACCTTTAAACCGCTATTTCGCAAAATGAAAAAAATTCTGTTGGCCGCCTCGGCCGTTGCGCTTTTGGCCGCTGCCGGCTGCGCAGACAAAAAAGGAAATAACGCTGCCGTTTCGGGCGCAGATACTGTCACTGTCGCCGCAAGCGCCAGCGTCGCTTATTTTAACCTCGACACGTTGTTGACCAAATACGACATGTACACCGATATGCGTGCCGCCTATGAGGAGAAGGCTCAGAAAGCCGATGCCGAACTGACCTCAAAAGGTCGTGCCCTGGAACGCAATGTTCGTGACTATCAGGAGAAGGTTCAGAACGGATTGGTTACCCGTGCACAGGCACAGACCATCGAGGAGAACCTCAACAAACAGCAGCAGGCATTTGTCAACCACCGGGATCAGGTTATGGGTGAGATGGCCGAAGAGGAGCAGGTGATGCTCAATCAGATCCACTACTCCATCACCGAATACCTCAAAGAGTTCAACAAAGATCACCAGTACGGTATCATCCTGAGTACGACAACCTCTGGTCCGATTTTCAATGCAGATCCGAAACTGGACATCACCACCGTACTGCTCGAAGGGCTGAACAAAAAATATGCATCGGAAAAGGGTAAAAACAAAAATTCACTGCCCGCCACTCCGAAAGCCGACGCCGAAGCAACCAAATAATTGGTGACAATAGCTGTTGAGACGACAAAAGACCTACGCTCACCTCTGTTCCGAACCGGGAAATAAGTAAAACTTTGTAAGGCTCGGAATAAAGACCGAGGTTGACGAAAAATAAAAATCGTCTCAAAATAGTATCGATCAATAAAAGCGCACGATAACCGTGCGCTTTTTATTTTTATGAAATTTTATTTACTTTGCTTCAGTCAAAGTGTTCGATCCGCCATGCATAAAATCCTAATATATGCAAAAGCCACCGTCCGAAGATTCAGTAACCCTGTCTTTATCGGGCTGTTGGGATTGTCTTTGCTGCTGTGGTATGTCACCAAACTGAGCTATACCTACACCACCGACCTCACCGTCCCGGTACGCATCGACAGCACCCAATATACGGTTCGATGCAATGTCGAAGGGGTCGGCTACCAAATTCTCCTGCACAAATGGAGACCCAAGAAAAATACCATCATCCTCTCTGCCGATAACATTGCAGTCAACCCATCGGCACTGGTTCCCGGAGCATACGACATCTCTACCTTTGCGTTGCAAAATATCATCTCGGCCAAAATCACCGATCTGAAGATCAAATCGGTCGAGGCTCCTGTCGAAGTGGAACACCCCAAACACAACAAATGAAAAAAATCGGAATAACCGGCGGCATCGGGAGTGGCAAAAGTACCGTCTGCCGGGTGTTTGCTTTATTGGGAGCCGCCATATACGATTCGGATCGCGAAGCCAAACGGCTGATGAACAGCGATCCCCACCTGACCGCACAGATTCGAGAGCTCTTCGGTCCGGAAGCCTACCAGCAGGGACAACTCAACCGTCCATTTTTAGCCTCCATCGTGTTCCATAATCCCGAACGTTTGGCCCAACTCAACGCACTGGTCCATCCGGCCGTTGCAGCCGATTTTGAACAATGGGCCCAAAAACAACCCGCACCGTATGTGATCGAAGAAAGCGCCATTCTGTTTGAAGCCGGTGCGGACCGCAATATGGACGAAACGGTGGCCGTTGTTGCCCCCGAAGCGTTGCGGATCCAACGCACCTGCCTGCGGGACCATAGCGACGAGGTGGCGGTCCGTGCCCGCATGGCTCGACAGATGAGCGACCAGGAGCGTATGGCCCGTGCCGACCACATCCTGGTAGCCGATGAAAAACGGCTGCTCATCCCCCAGATTATCGAACTGCACAAACGCTTTATCCAATGACAATGACCTCCTACCCGACACAGCTCCGGGTCGGTTCACAAACCGTTGATCTTACCACCCCCGTGGTGATGACCATTGTCAACGTCACCCCGGACTCCTTCTATGCCGGAAGCCGCACCGCATCGGCCGATGCGATTGCGGAGCGGGTTCGCCAAGCCGCCGCAGAGGGTGCCGCCCTATTGGATGTGGGCGGTTATTCGTCCCGTCCCGGAGCTGACGACGTTCCCCCGGAGGAGGAGACCCGACGATTGGCCTTAGCGTTGGAGGTGATCCGCCGTGAAACGCCCCAACTCCCCGTCTCGTTAGATACCTTCCGGAGCGCAGTAGCGGAACAGATTATCCGAGATTACGGCCCCTGCATCATCAACGACATTACCGGCGGAGAGGCCGATCCCAAGATGTTCGAGACAACAGCCCGTTTAGGCGTCCCCTATATTGTCATGCACATGCGTGGCATGCCCGACAACATGCAGCAATTGACCCACTATCGCGATATCACGGCCGAGATCTATGCCTATCTGGAAAAACGGATCGCGCTGCTCCATCGGGCCGGAGTCAAACAGGTCATTCTCGATCCCGGATTCGGATTCGCCAAAACACTCGATCAGAACTACGAACTACTGGCCCATCTGCACACTCTGACCGATCTGGGCTGCCCAATCCTGGCGGGAATTTCTCGTAAAAGCATGATCTATAAAGCGCTGGATACTGATCCGGCCGATGCGCTGACGGGAACCATCGCCCTGCATTGGGAGTGTTTACGACAAGGGGCCTCGATCCTGCGGGTTCACGATACCCGAGAGGCATCGCAGGTGATCCGCCTTTGGGAGAAATTGCGCAAAAATTCGTAACTTCACCCCGATACGGCAACTGTTCGACAGCCAGGCTATCGCCCCAACGCACCCCGCACTCATTCATGCGTTTGAATGCCGGGCCGCACGCTTTCTCAGCAGGATGCACTGTCACGGAAGCCGTAACACCGCACCGAAAATAACGTACACACCATGATTGACACCAAAGATATTCACAAAAGTTTCGGCAAACTCGAAGTGCTCAAAGGCATCGACCTGCATATTGACAAAGGGGAGGTGGTCTCCATTGTCGGTCCGAGCGGTGCCGGCAAAACCACCCTGCTGCAAATTTTGGGTACCTTGAGCCGTCCCACTTCGGGCGAAGTGATTATTGACGGCACCCCTGTACAGATGCTGTCGGACAAACAGATCTCCAAATTCCGAAACACGAAGATCGGCTTTGTATTCCAGTTTCACCACCTGCTACCGGAGTTTACCGCCTTTGAGAATGTCTGCATTCCCGGCTACATCGCCAAACGTGAACGCAACGACGTCGAACGCAAAGCACGCGAACTGCTCGAGATGCTCGGCATGGAGCATCGCATCAACCACAAACCGGCCGAACTCTCTGGCGGCGAACAGCAGCGCGTGGCCATCGCCCGTGCGCTGATCAACTCACCGGCCGTTCTGCTGGCCGACGAGCCTTCGGGAAATCTCGACTCCAAAAACCGCGAAGAGATTCACCAGCTCTTCTTCACGTTACGGGATACCTTGGGTCAAACCGTTGTGATCGTCACCCACGACGAACAGTTGGCCCGGATGTCCGACCGGGAGATCGTCATGATCGACGGCATGATTCGTTCCTAACCATGTCTCCAGCAAAACTACCCTACTCTTCCGACGGCTTTACCCCTTCGTCCGGTGAAGAGCTGCACCAGTTGCTCGACTACCTGTGGGATCGGTACGACCGCCCGGAATTTATTCCCGATGATCCGATCGCCATTCCACACCAATATTCACGCCGGGAAGATATTGAGATCAGCGCCCTCTTTGCTGCCACCATTGCCTGGGGGAAACGGTCAATGATTGTTTCCAACGGTCATCGGCTGATGGAACGAATGGATCATGCACCGTACGATTTCGTGGTCAACGCATCGGAGCAGGAGTGGAGTGCCCTGGTCGGTTTCGTACACCGTACCTTCAACGACAGCGACTGCATCGATTTTGTCCGGGCCTTGCGACCATTTTATTTGTCAGACTACTCCGTCAACCCTACGCACGAAACCGACCAAATCCATCAGCAGAGCTCCAACATCCAATCGGAGCATTTCGAACCGTCTGGAGAACAACTGACACGATCTGTTTTCGCTACCGGGACCGTCTCTTGTGCGAATAACTTTTCGCAAAACTCACCCACTTCCGCAACACAAGCTCCATCGCCAACGTTATCGGACATCACGTTGCCTGCTAAAGTGCCCGTAAACGCCCAGTGCCTACACTCTCATATCGATCCACACGACAATTTCCACGGCGATTTCCACCCGTCGGTCTCCACGCCACTACTCACCACCGGGCTAGGTGGCTTCTTTGAACAAGAGTATGCGGCGTGTGGTGATCTACGCAAAGTCTTATCACGTTTTCGGAGCCGTTTTTGGCAAACCCCACACGCTGCACGGGCCGAAAAACACCTTGCCTCCATCGATCGAGGAGCCAGCTGCAAACGGCTCAATATGTTTCTGCGCTGGATGGTTCGTCGGGATGACCGTGGGGTAGATTTCGGATTGTGGCCGCACATTCCCGCTTCGGCGCTCTACATTCCGCTTGATCTGCACTCCTCGCGTACGGCTCGCGAATTGGGGCTGCTCTTCCGCAAACAGAACGACTGGAAAGCGGTCGAAGAGCTAACCGCCGTCCTGCGAAAGTTCGACCCCGCAGATCCAATCAAATACGACTACGCCCTCTTCGGTGCCGGCATCCACAACGCAAAATAGCATTTCAGATCAGAGAAGGTCACCCCCTTCAATGCCTGCGACCGCCTGGTAACATTTTACTTATTACTATGAACCGTTTTCTATTCAGGTGTCGATATTACCACCGTTCGTTTCTGCTGCTAACTACAATCTTGTAAGCAATGGCACCCTTGTATCACAACTGATATCGCCAAATGCTCACAGTGCGGACTGAGGTTCCCTTCAACAAATTGACCTACCTCCTCACAAAGCACAACAACCATTCGTGTGAATCGAGAATACGGGCTCTTCAACAAACCGCAAATTTGCACCCATACGCAATATAAAATGAGGAAAGGCTCAAAGAGCTTCTACCATCATGGAGCATACCGCCCCTTCACCCTATCTCGCCAACTACGAGCCTCCACCTTTTCCCCCTCGACATGATCAGCCGCTCCTTCACAACACATTAGAATAAAATTATTTTGAAATCAGCCGGATAGTCCGTTATTTTGCGACCAATGTATAAATGAGGTTGATATGGTAGAGGCTTTACACAACGTTCCCGGAAAGATTCTGCAACAATTCAAAAACTGGATGCTCCCCATCGCAATGTTGGCCGGCGGAATTTACCACTCCTTCTTCGCCAAACTCGCACCCGCTATCCCCTACCTCATCTTCTTGATGCTGCTGGTCCCCTACTGCAAAATTTCCCTCAGCAGACTCAAAATCAAACCCTTGCACTGGATTTTAATTCTGATCCAGATTATCGGAGGATTGTGCGTTTACGGTGCCGTAAGCCTCTATGATCCCATCATCGCTCAAGGAGTTTTTATCTGCGTGCTGGCCCCAACTGCCACATCAGCTGCCGTCATCACCGGAATGCTCGGAGGAAATGTAGCTTCATTGGCCACCTTCAGCCTAATCAGCAACCTTTGCGTAGCCGTCTTTTCACCGGTCATCTTCTCTTTTATCGGTGAACATGTCACCATGCCCTTCGGTGAATCATTCGGTATCATCTGCCGACAAATGATTCCCCTGCTGATTCTGCCGTTCGTATTGGCCCTGCTGCTGCGCCGTTTCCTGCCCCGTGTCCACCACGAAATCAAAAAACGTCAGGAACTCTCTTTCTACATGTGGTCTGTGGCATTGGCCACGGTAACCGGCAATACCGTCTCCTTCCTGATCCGACAAGACTCCTCCGATTTTTGGACCGAGATCACTTTAGCTCTGTTAGCCTTAGTGGTTTGCTGCCTGCAATTCTTCGTTGGAAGGCGTATTGGTCGTCGCTTCCGCGATAAAGTGGCCGGTACACAAGGCTTGGGGCAAAAAAATACCATCCTTGCGATCTGGATGGCACAAACTTACCTCAACCCGATTGCATCGGTGGCTCCGGGATTTTATGTCGTCTGGCAAAATATCGTCAACTCCTACCAGCTTTGGCGCTACCGCAAACAACATCAGCACTAAACAATCCCTGCAGGGCCAGGTACAACAGCCTACCCTGCCTTTCTACGGTTCGCCGACTATTCCAAGGGAAAAAATTCTTTTCTCCTCTGCATGCTATGGTTGCAATTTTTCCTCGGTAGCCTGCTATAAGTCATACATCGATGTCCGCACGGCTTCAAAGATCTATGCTGCTGACTTGGTAGAAAGGGATTGTCAGAAAAGTATTTTTTGGGAGAGCAGGTGGTCGCAGCAGGGCCCAACAATAGATCCCAATAGATTAACACAAACTGAACAGGGACACGCTATTGTAGGCTGGTCACAGCCTTCTGTAGCTCCAACCGCCATTAGGTCCTACTCCCGCCAGCAACGGTAATAGACCCCTAACGGCAGAGCTTTCCCAAACGAATCGTCGAAATAGAGCTCCCCGAACTGTTCGCCCGACATCTCGCCGACACACTGCCGGACCGCTGTACGAGCCAAAAGAGCAGACAATCCCATCGAATAGAGATTCAACACCAAAAAAGAGTGGCGGGACTCCAACAACTCGCCGCACAGATGTAACAATTCGTTGATGTTCTCCTCCAAAATCCACTTTTCGCCCTCAGGTCCCCGACCGTAAGCAGGTGGATCGAGAACGATTCCGTGATATTTCCTTCCACGCTTCACCTCCCGGCGGGCAAACTTTAACGCATCGTCCACAATCCAACGCACGCCATTCAGCCCCGAAGCCTCCATGTTCTCGCGGGCCCAGGTAACCACCGGTTTAACCGAATCGACATGGGTCACTGCAGCCCCTGCGGCCCGTGCAGCCAACGTCGCACCTCCCGTATAGGCAAACAGATTCAACACCTGCACCCCGCTCACGGCGGCAGTCTGGGTGGCTGTATCTGCTGTACGAGCCTGCCGGCTCACCAAACGGGCAATCCGCCTCACCTGCTCATCAATAAAAACCCAATTGGCCGCCTGCTCCGGAAATACACCCACATGTTTGAATGAGGTAAGCCCCAACCGCAGCTTCAACTCCGACGATCCAATCCGATAACCGATCCACCACTGCTGGGGCATCCCTGGCCGTAGCGTCCACTCCCCGCGGTCGCCGCTGCGTTCCGATCCCCGTGGATCTCGCCGGAAATAGGCATCGGCCCGACGCAACCACTCCCGGTCTCCCAAAGACTTATCCCATACCGCCTGCGGCTCGGGACGTGCCACCAAATAACGACCGAAACGCTCCAACTTCTCGAAGCCTCCACAATCGACCAATTCGTAATCGCTCCACCCTTCGGGTGTCATTAATCCGGGAGTTATCATCATGATTGATTTTTATCGTTTTTTTGTTTTGGAAGCAGGATGCCCCTGTTGTCGACGATTTTGCGTCGTGTTCTGACGGGCCGGAGTCACACGGGTACGTGCAGCCTCAACACCAAAATCAGACCTACGCCCCACCTGCTCAACAACTTTTTTATGAGAATCTGTTCCTGCTCCTCTTTTTATCGATCGGTCAACGGTTCTCTCTGATGTTGCACCACGCGCTCCTCTCTGCCGGCCATTTTGTTGACCCGGACGGTTGGTCGCCGTTCCTGAATATTCCCCATTGCATCGCTGTGCTTCAAAGTTCTGCTGCGACATTGTGGACTCGGGAGCTGAACCACAATAGTGGACCGTCATCATGCACCGTGCACAATCAAAACGCAATTCGTACAAAAAGGTTCCATGACGCAAGTAGAGTTTCCCCGTATAAGCAGGTTTGTCTCGCAGGCACATCCCCAATTCTCGGCGAATACAATAGCGCATGCGCATCACATCCACCCCCTTCAGGTCAGCCCGTAGATCGTAACCTGGTTCAATACGGGTCACCCCATGATCCCGATAAAAACGCTCCGCCAACGAATTGACCACATTCTCGTCACCCTCAAGAACCGTCTTCGGGAAACGTACATTCGGATCTTCAGGCAGCCGTTGCCGACGGCGGTAATGCTTCAACCGTTCGGTATCGAGCTGTTGGAACGCCTCTCGACGCAGTTCATTCAACACCGAAACCGGCACAAAACGGACCTCATCATCCGAAAACTTCACATCGGTCAGATCGAAAATTGTCTCCCCCGTTTTGGAGAGCTGGGTGCGTATGGTAGCCAATGCTCGATCGGGCTGTTGAGCCAACTCGAAATCGCCGGATCGGGAGACAGTAACTTGCGACGTACCATCCGAAAGGGTCAACTCCATCTCCGAGGCGGTCACGCGAACCGAAACGGTCGTCGGCACCGCCCGACGCAAACGGCTTCGACTCAAAGCCGTCACATAACGGTGGTCGTAATTGCGATAGAGCTCTACACCCGGCCGGATCCCCTCCATGCGGTTGGGCCAGATCCAATCCCCCTCAATCCGGTTGACGTTGGTCCCGGAGGGTTCTCCCGCTGCCGTCACAAAACAGAGCCCGTCTCCAGCGCTCAATTGGACACCTTGCCCGGCCGCACGCTGTATCTGAAAACTATCCCGACGTACCGCTCGCACTTGCCCCAACGGTTCACCAAAGGCCTTCGGAGTATCAAATGAGGCTACCCCCCGGCGTGCTCCATCCAAAAAATAGGAGATGCCACCCCGCGAAAAACTTTTGGCCGGATTGGGTTCGAATTCAAAGGTCGAAACTCCTTCGCTGGCCCGACACAAATCCGGACGCCGGGCAATGATCTCATCCATCCGGCGACGATACCACCCAACCACATTACGGACATAGTTCTCATCCTTGAGACGTCCCTCAATCTTGAAAGAGGTCACGCCGGCATCGATCATCGCCTCCAACCTTTCAGTGGCATTCATGTCCTGCAACGAGAGCAGGTGACGGTTCCGCACCAACGGCTGCATCTGTTCATCGAGCAGGTCATAAGGCAGGCGGCAAGCCTGCGAGCAGTCACCCCGATTGCCGCTGCGGGCACTCATCGTCCGGCTCATATAACACCGGCCGCTGTATGAAACACAAAGCGCCCCATGAATAAAGGCTTCGATCTCGACAGCCGCTGCCCGGGAGAGCTGCTCAATCTCCTGCAAAGTCAAGGCCCGCTCCAACACCACGCGCGAAAACCCGACATCGGCCAGGAAACGCACCTGTTCAGGGGTGGTGGTACACATTTGCGTAGAGGCATGCAGATCGATCGGAGGCAGATCCATCCGCAAAAAGGCCATATCCTGCACAATCAGGGCATCAGCTCCGATCTGCCACATCCGGGTAGCCATCCGCTCCGCTTCGGCCAGCTCCTGTTCGTACAGCAGCGTATTCATCGTAACGAACACGCGCGCCCCGAACCGATGAGCCAACTCACACAAGCGTCCGATCTCTTCGACAGACACTCCGGCCGCTGCCCGTGCACCAAACCGGGGAGCCCCCACATATAACGCATCGGCCCCGCACAGCAATGCCGCACGCCCCGATTCGAAATTTTTCGCCGGGGCCAACAGTTCAAGTTTGCGGGGACAGGTGCAGGACATTTCCGAACAATTCAAAACGTTATATGAAAGATTTTTATATATTTGTGTTTCAAATCTCGACAAAGATACAGAGAAAGGGAGAGGAAAACGAAAAAAAACTGGTTTTTCGCCGATTGTTCCCTGTCCTGTCTCCACCCGCGAAGAGATAGCGCAACGGCACAGACCATACAGTCTTTGCCCTACACCAACCCAATCCAAACAGATGAGCAACAGAGGATCATTTACCAGCCGTTTCGGAGTATATGCCGCCGTGAGCGGATCGGTAATCGGTCTGGGAAATATCTGGCGATTCCCCTATGTGGCCGGCGAAAATGGCGGTGCCGCATTTATCCTGATCTACATCGCCTGCAGCTGCCTGATCTCTATCCCCTTGATGCTCTCCGAGTTCAGCCTCGGCCGAAGTACCCGCTGCAACACCAAACGTACCTTTCAAAAACTGGCCCCAGGAACCCCTTGGAAATATGTAGGGTACATGGGGATCTTCTGCGCCTTTATCCTGCTCTCGTTCTATTGCGTCATTGCCGGTTGGGCGCTCGAATTTATCAAAGAGTCCATCTGCAACGAATTCGCCGGTAAAACTGCCGCCGAAATCCAAACCAACTTCAACGCCTTCATCGATAGCGGCTGGCGCCCCATTCTGTGGATGGGGATCTTTATGTTCGCCACCGCCTTTATCGTCTGGTCCGGCATCGAAAAGGGAATCGAACGGTTTACCAAAATCTTTATGCCGCTCTTCATCCTGCTGCTGGCAGCCCTGGCCATCAACTCGCTGATGCTCCCCGGAGCCCGCGAAGGTGTCAGCTTCCTGTTACGCCCCGATTTCAGCAAAATCACCGCCGGAACCCTGCTCCAAGCTATGGGGCAATCCTTCTTCTCGATGAGTCTCGGGCTGGGCTGCATGCTCACCTACGGCTCCTACATCCGCAAAGATGAAAACCTGCCCCGAATCGGAGGATTTGTCGCCATCTCCGACGTAACGGTCGCCATCCTCTCCGGTATCGCCACCTTCCCGGCCGTCTTTTCGTTCGGAATCAGCCCGACTTCGGGCCCGGAACTGGTCTTCCTGACCCTGCCCAACATCTTCGCCCAAATGACCGGCGGATACTACATCGCTATCATCTTCTTCACTTTACTGTTTCTGGCCGCCATCACCTCCTCAATCTCCATGTTCGAAGTGATCGCCGCCTACCTGACCGAAGAGCTGCACATCAGCCGCCCCAAAGCCGTTATCGGCGTCCTGATTACCATCCTCTGCACCGGCTCGCTCTGCGCCCTCTCGCAACGCACCGGCTCAACCCTGCTGATCGGTCACACCAACCTGTTTGACGCCTGCGACCACCTCAGCTCCAATATCCTGATGCCGTTAGGGGGACTGCTGATCGTCATCTTTACCGGCTGGTTCTTCTCCCCCCAAAAGCTGCGAGACGAACTGACCAACCACATGACCACCAACCGGTGGAGCTACCCCGTCATCCGACTGCTGATCAAATTCGTCGTACCGGTGGTCATCGCCCTACTCTTCCTGACCCAAATCGGTCTGCTATAAATTTTTATTGACGGCCCACCGGATCCTCAATCCAACCAGTTCATAAATAATAAAAACATAAGAGCCTTTGAACATTCATCTTATCTGATTACAATAAAACTTTTCAATAAAAATATTCGAAATATACCACCGCCATGGTTACCTTCTCGATCTGTTTTATACTGTTGATCGTCGCCTATTTTCTCTACGGCAAGTACCTCGAACGAGTCATCGGAATCGATCCCAACCACCCCACTCCTGCCAAAACACACTACGATGGCGTGGACTATCTGCCGTTGCCCCAATGGAAAACCTTTCTGATCCAACTGCTGAATATCGCCGGATTGGGCCCCATCTTCGGTGCCCTTTTAGGAGCCATGTACGGCCCCGTAGCCTTCCTCTGGATCACACTCGGAGGAATTCTGATCGGTGGACTCCACGACTACGTCTCAGGAATGATCTCGATGAAAAAAGAGGGCCAAAGTCTCCCCGAACTGGTGGGTCACTATCTGGGAAACGGCATGAAACAATCGATGCGAATCATCACCCTGCTGCTGATGGTGCTGGTGGGAGCGGTGTTCCTGGTCGGCCCGGCCGGTATCCTCGAAGGAATGACCCCTTGGAGCAAATCTATCTGGATCTGGATCATCCTGATCTATTATATCTTGGCAACCCTGCTCCCCATCGACAAAATTATCGGACGTATCTATCCCATCTTCGGTGCCGCCCTCTTCTTTATGGCGCTGGGAATTCTCTATATCCTGATCTTCAGTGACTATACCATCCCGGAACTAAGTGCCGACAACTGGCGTAATTTCAAAAGCGATGCCGCCGAATTCCCAATCTTCCCCACACTGTTCATCACCATCGCATGCGGAGCCATCTCCGGCTTCCATGCCACCCAATCCCCCCTGATGGCCCGCTGCCTGACCAACGAGAAACAGGGCAAACCGGTCTTCTTCGGGGCCATGATCGCCGAATCACTGATCGCCCTGATCTGGGCCGCTGTCGGAATGGCCTTCTGGGGCGGACCTGCCGAACTGAACACCACCCTCGCCGCACACGGAGACAATGCAGCCTGGGCTGTTAACGAAATTACCCGCACCACCTTGGGCAAGGTAGGAGCCATCTTGGCACTGCTCGGCGTGGTGGTTGCCCCAATCACCAGCGGCGACTCCGCCTTCCGCAGCGCCCGACTGATCGCCGCCGATTTCCTGCATGTCGAACAACGATCCATTCGCAAAAGACTCTACATCAGCATTCCCCTCTTCGTAGTCGGATTTGCCATCACCTTGATGAATTTCGGCGTGATTTGGCAATATTTTGCCTGGATCAACCAGATGCTGGCTGCCGTTACGCTATGGACCGTAACCTCCTATTTGATCGTGAACCGTAAGAACTATTGGATCGCCCTGCTGCCGGCCATCTTTATGACGCTCGTCGTAACGCTCTATATCCTGATTGCACCCGAAGGATTGCTGATGCCCTATTGGAGCGGATTCGCCATCGCCAGCGTCATCACCGTGGCCGTCACGATTCTCTTCCTGCGTTACACCTTCCGCCGTCGGAAAAACCAGATGGCCTAATACGCTAATCTTCCTTGTACGGGAGCTTTGTCCAACACCTTATTTCCTCTTGAGGGAGCCGGATGTAAGCAAATAGACGTTCGTTGGCAGGCCGTCAGATGCTTTTTGAATGAGCCTGCCCCATTGAAGTGAGGAAATAGTGGGTGGAGGCGCAAATGAGCGGGTGGCAATACAGTGCCGGAAGTGGGAGAAGACAGAGATAACCTCAACAACTATCGCCCTTGCTGTCGCGAGCCCAAGACCAGGACCGGAAGAGACAAAGTAAGAAATAGATCTGAATACCTCTATGAAAAAGTAGATACGATCGGACGGAGGAGGGGTAATCGGGAGAAAAGAGAACAGGGAAGAAAAATAGGAGGAGAGAAGAAGCAACAGATCGATAGATCGGGGGACTAATACGTCCCTTCAGATTGAGACAAGTGAAGAAAAAGAGCTAGCGAAACCTCCGCAATAAAGCAAGAGTGAAAGCGAAAAGTTCGGGGAAACAGCCTGCACATGCACAACCTCTCCACGCTATGGTGCTCCACCCTCCACGCTACGCTTCTCTAATTGGACGACGCCTCCGGTATCACGTTTCGAGAAACCACCTACGAACAAAACGAAGAGGCCCCGGCAAGTCCGAGAAGCACCACCAACCACAAAAAGCTCCAGCGCCCACGGAGTCAGCAGCGACAATCGGATTCTATTCGTCCCCCCCCAACGCTGCTCCACCCTACCTCTTCATCCACAACAAACCATTCACAACAAACCCGAAGAGTTTTGCTCGTCGGGTTTATTGTAGAGATAGCCTTCAAAGTGACGCTGTTGCCATCAATGATAATAGCGATACTCCGGTTCGAAATCGACATAACGGCGGCCAATCGGAATATTGAGACCCATACAGAAACTGGCCGAAGCCTTTCCGGTCGGAATCCATTGCGGGGTCACTCGGGTTATCATATAATCCGACCCCAAAAAGAGATTAACCCCTTTGGGACAGAAATTCAACAGCCAGCCCCAACCCAAACCGTAATTGGTCGCCGACCCCGAAAAGGTGACATTAAACCAACGACAAGGACGGAAATTGGCCATCAACATCCCTTCAGTCCAGACTCCCGGCTGATAAAACCGTGTGGTAGAAAGCAGACCGAACGATATCTTACGATTGAGAATCGCATACTCCAACCCAACCCGAACCGTCGGATGCAGCATTCTCATCAGATTGCCCGGCGCGGGTGTATCATAAAGACGGAACAGATCCCGCAGATCATCTTTGAGCCCGTTCCACTGCTCCTTGAACGAAGAGGGATTTTGCGGATCATCCACCACAATATTGTCAAAGCCGTCAAAATAGTAGGGACTATTCTGCAAGGTTCCCCGCAGATTCTGCGACCAGGAGAGGAATCCCAAATCATTGACCGCAGCCGAAAAGGTCAAATGATCTTCAACCAACTCATAGCTCATGCCCAAATCAACTGCCAAGCCCCATCCCGCCACACCGGGAGAGCCATAGTGCAGTCCATTGATCTCGCCTCCGGGCTTCTGCTCAAACGAAACTCCGGCAGCCGACACATCGGCATACCCTTGCGCATCTACCACCCAACGATCCTGCGACATCTCGACTCGCATCTGATCAATATGCGTACGGACGCTTCCAGCCCCCAAGAGCACCTTGAACTTGCCGCCCAAAACCAGGCGATCATTCACCGGATGGGCATGCCCTAACCCGATCTCCACATAATTATCGGTCTGGACCGATAGGTCCCGCAACTGATACACATTGCCAGCCGGATTATCCATTCCCAATTTCATAAACCGGAACAGGCTGCCCGGCAGATTCACCTCACTGGTCGAGCGCACCGAAATGTCTATCGTATTGAAGCCGTTCCAGGCATAAAATCCGGACGACAGCAACGTCACATTTACATCGGCATCGATCTGGTTCCGATTTTTGATCCGGCCCAAAAAAGCCTCTGCCGCAATATCGGGATTCATAAAGGTGGTCAATCCCCCATTGGAGGTCGGGTAAAACAGCGTAGTCAGCGCCAAATTCGACTGTGTCCCCACCCCGATATTGCCCAAGCCCGGGAAAGAGACATATCCCCGCGTACTGACCAAAGCTGGATTGAGCCGATGCCGCATCGGCATGCTCTCCAAGAAATAGGAGTTATTCAGGGTCTGTGCCGACAGCGTACCCGAAACCAAGTGCAGCGCAACCAGCACAACCAGCACTCTGCGCACGTACCACAACCCCAATCGCTTTTCTATTTTGGTTTGATCTATCGTCATCTTTGCTACCGTTCCCATCAAATATTATCCAAATCTGCCGTCAAGCCTCCCGGCACCCGCAACTTCATCCGAAGCTGCACATATTGCTGCGGAGTGGCCGCAATACCGGATGTCTCTGCGGTATTGCTGGCCCGAATCTCCAGAATCAAGCCGTCCACCTGTGCCAAAGCCCCAGCCTGCATCTCCCGAATCACCACATCAAACGTGGAGACCACCGGTTCATCGCCCCGGCCCGGAGCAATCACCCCCGGAGCCGACACCTCAACGCCAGACAACGGCTGCAGGTTCCGATCCACCGCCACAGCCGAGGCCTGCAATTCGATCGGCACCGTATTATCGACCGTCGCCTCCACTTTCAGTTCATGCACCTTATCCACAAAATCCTCGATGTCCTTCAACAGGTTGTCGATCGTATCCCGATAGAGAATCGACAGTTGGGGTCCAAAACTCATCGGCACATACAACGCATATTTCAATGCCATCCGATAGGAGGGAATACTCAAATCAAACAGCTGGCGCCGGTCAGCGACCACGGACGGCGTCACCCCGATATGGATGGCCGTGGGGACTCTTCGGACCAAAGCCGACAAATTCTCAGCCTCAACAAACGTAACACCCTGAGGCAATTCGGGCTCAGCACTTGCCACCCGAAACTGAGCTACCCGCGCATCACCCGGCACCTCTGTTCCCAAAATTTGGAACCGAATATCACTGCGGCCCGTCTCGTTGGGCTCGTCGTCCACCACAGGCAACAACTCCACCGCAAAATTCATCGATACCCCCAACGGATTGGAGGTGGTCAGATCGATATAAGGATTCACATCCAACACAGTCCCCTCCTGCCGCAAAAAGTCGGGCATATCGTCCAACCTCCACAACTCACTCACCTGCGGCAGTGTGGGGGTAATCTCTCCCTCGACCAACTGCACCTGCATCGCCCCAATCGTCAACAGCGGTTTCAACACGATAGCTCCCCAATCGTCTGTCACCGTTCCCAATTCCGTAATGCGCAAATTACCGGCAATACGCACCTCATCCTCCAGATGGATCGCTCCATCGGTCTGCAAGGCCGGATCAAACTGCAAAGCCACCACACCGGCATCGATTACAGCCCCCTGTGCAACATCGAACTCTTGATTGACAATCAATTCGTTTCCCCCAGAAGCCAACTGCACATAATCCGGAAAAGTGACTCTCAGATTCTCAAAACGCATCCGCCTGATTGCCCCACCCGTCCCGGAGACGGCAAAAGAGAGTCGCAGCGGAACCTCTTCCCGAAAAGTCAAACGGTCGATCTGTTTGACCTCTGACGGAATCTTCTCGGAGCTGGTCATTATACCTGAACTGGAGATCGATACAACCGGCAGTTCCGAGACCGGAACGGTTCCACCCGAGGCAATCACCCGACCGATCTGCTCCAGCTGACTGACTGAAAAATTGGGACGTATATCGGCCAAAGCACACGGAGCAACCCTCACCATTATGTGATCAATCCCCTTGACATCGATATCCAAAGAGTCCTGCTTGTACAAGGCGTAAGTACCATCGGGCATCACCTTCAACTCGTCGTCTTTGGCCCCGATCAACTTTTCCAGGGTAATCCGTTCGGTCTGTCCGATCGGAATGGCCAGCTCCTGCCCGCCAACCCCAACCGTCCAATCCAGATCACCGGTCATGTCGTAACGTTGATCCACGCAGCCACCCGTCCAAAACAGACTGGCCATTACGAGACCTCGGCCAAGTCGCCCCCAAAGGCTATGTTGCCGGAATAGATAAAACATATCGAAATACTCTTTTTATTCAATAACAGTCGGCAATTGGTCAAATTGTCGCACCGATTCATCCAACGGGTGCAAAAATAGATAAAAAACTGATACAGCTCAGTTTCCCTAAAAATCCGGAACAAAATTTAACACGCCCTTTACCTGACCTACAAATTGGATTCCGAATCAACGTTACGCACACTAAAAATCCAACCATTTTATGGAAATTTCGTATCTTTGTGGTCCGAAAACTTAACATCCCAATATATGGCTTTACAATGTGGCATCGTAGGACTGCCCAATGTCGGTAAATCGACGCTGTTCAACTCCTTATCGAACGCGAAAGCCCAAGCGGCCAACTTCCCGTTCTGTACCATCGAACCCAATGTGGGGGTGATCACCGTCCCCGATGAGCGGCTGATCAACCTCGCCAAAATCGATAACCCCAAAAAGGTGATCCCGACCACCATCGAGATCGTCGATATCGCCGGACTGGTCAAAGGCGCTTCACGAGGCGAAGGACTCGGCAACAAGTTCCTGGCCAATATCCGCGAAACAGATGCCATCATCCATGTGCTGCGCTGCTTCGAAAATCCCAATATTACCCACGTGGACGGTTCGATCGACCCGGTACGCGACAAGGAGATTATCGACACCGAGCTGCAACTCAAAGACCTCGAGACCATCGAGAGTCGCATCGGCAAAGTGCAGAAACAGGCTGTCACCGGTGAAAAAAGCGCCAAACGTCTGTTTGAAATCTACCAACAGTACAAGAGTGTTCTCGAACAGGGGAAAAGCGCCCGTACCGTCGAACTCGACAAAGAGGATCGTAAACTGGTACGTGACCTGCACCTGTTGACCGACAAACCGGTTCTCTATGTCTGCAATGTCGATGAAAAGAGTGCGGTAAACGGCAACGCCTACGTAGATGCTGTACGGGAAGCGATCAAAGAGGAGCATGCCGAGTTGCTGATTGTCGCTGCTGCCACTGAAGCCGACATTGCTGAATTGGAGACCTACGAAGAGCGCCAGATGTTCCTCGAAGAGGTGGGTTTAAAGGAATCAGGGGTCAGCCGTCTGATTCGTTCGGCCTACAAGCTGCTGAATCTGGAGACCTATTTCACCACCGGTCCCGATGAAACCCGTGCTTGGACCTATACCAAAGGAACAAAAGCGCCTCAGGCTGCAGGTATTATCCACACCGATTTCGAAAAGGGATTTATCCGGGCCGAGGTGATCAAATACGACGATTACGTCTCGCTCGGATCCGAAAAGGCGTGTCGTGAAGCGGGCAAAATCTCGATCGAAGGCAAAGATTACGTGGTTCAGGACGGTGACATCATGCACTTCCTGTTCAACGTCTGATTCTTGCTGATTGAGGCGGAACAAGGGGCCAATTTGACAACGGAAACGATAAAAGGCTGCAACGGCAATGAATCGCCAGCCCAAGATTGATCCCTACACGATTCGGCCCTTGCAAAGATTGCCCGGTCAAACGGAGCCTCCCCAGAAGAATAGACGACGGTGCCTCACTCCATAGCATCACATTTCACCTGGACAGAAGACAGAAGGCAGAAGACAGTAACCGTCAAGACCAGACCACAAAAAATGCTATTTACTTGTACGAGATGGGGCTGAGTGACGGATGGAGGGATGACCGTTAGATCCCGCACCGGAGCAAAATCGAGCCCAGGAGGTTCATGCAACCCCTCAAGCCGGAACAAGAAAGCACGCATCACCATGCGCATCGAATACAGAATCAAATAAACCTTATACGAAAACTATGGACAGACGCGTTAGAGTACGCTTTGCTCCCAGCCCGACCGGCCCCCTGCACATGGGTGGCGTTCGTACGGCGCTGTACAATTATCTGTTTGCTCGCCAACACGGCGGCGATTTTATCCTGCGTATCGAGGACACCGACTCACACCGTTTCGTTCCCGGTGCCGAAGCCTACATCCTGGAGGCTCTCAAATGGTGCGGAATCACCATTGACGAGGGAATCAACGAAGGTGGTCCGCACGCCCCCTATCGGCAAAGCGAACGCCGTGAGATCTATTTGAAATATGCCCTGCAACTGGTCGAAGGGGGATACGCCTATTATGCATTCGACACCCCGGAAGAGTTGAATGCGATCCGTACCGAGGCCGAGGCCGCAGGCAAAACCTTTGCTTACAACTATGAAGTGCGGGGAAAACTGGCTACCTCATTGGCCCTGCCCGCTGAGGAAGTAAAACGCCGGATCGACCGTGGAGACCAATGGGTCATTCGTTTCAAAATGCCCGAAAACGAAGAGGTTCATATGCACGACCTGATCCGGGGCGATGTTACCGTCAACACCTCCACACTGGACGATAAAGTGCTGTATAAATCGGCGGACAGTCTGCCCACCTATCACCTGGCCAACATTGTGGATGACCACCTGATGGAGATCACCCACGTGATCCGTGGAGAGGAGTGGTTACCCTCGCTGCCGCTGCACTACCTGCTTTACCGTGCCTTCGGCTGGAGCGACTCTCAACCCGAATTTGCCCACCTGCCTCTGCTGCTGAAACCTACCGGAAAAGGCAAATTGAGCAAACGTGACGGCGACAAAATGGGCTTCCCGGTATTCCCCCTGCGTTGGGTATCGCCCGACGGTGAGGTTTCGCACGGTTACCGTGAAGATGGCTACTTCCCCGAGGCATTTATCAACATGTTGGCGCTGCTGGGATGGAATCCCGGAACAGAACAGGAGCTCTTCACCATGGATGAGCTGATTGCCGCCTTCTCGCTGGAGCGCGTCAGCAAGAGCGGAGCCCGCTTCAACCCCGAAAAGGCTCGTTGGTTCAACGCTCAATACCTCAAACACAAATCTGACAAAGAGTTGGCCGGACTGTTCCGACCCGTTTTGGACGAAAAGGGGGTAACCGCTTCGGAAGAGAAGGTCGAAAAGATCATGGGCTTGATGAAAGAGCGTGCCACCTTCGTCAGTGATCTGTGGGGATTGACCTCTTTCTTCTTTGTTGCACCGGAAGAGTACGATGCCAAAGCGGTTGCGAAGTTCTGGAAAGGTGAAAATCCAGCCCGTATCCGTGGCCTGCGTGAGCTGCTGGCTTCTCAGGAGAATTTCGACAAAGAGAGCACCGAAAAGTGCGTTATGGATTGGATCGCAGCACACGAATACCCGACCGGACAGGTGATGAACTCGTTCCGTCTGGCCATTATCGGTCAAAGCTCCGGCCCAAGCATGTTCGAGGTGTGCGAAATTCTGGGACGTGAAGAGACCCTGCGCCGTCTGGATGCCATCCTGACCAAATTGGGAGAAACCACTCCCGCCTAAACGACGGGGCCGGCGAGTAAGCGTTAAGGAACCCCGGCTGTGGGCCTTCGATCGACAGGAATCGAGAGGAGCATGCGGACTGACCTAAACACCCATACCACCTCCAAGAAGTAGCTTGGATAGTAGCATGGGTCCCGTTGGAAGCCATTTTTATTTAAACGACCTGTTTCCCCGCAAGTGAGCGTCCAGGGATTCAGGCTGCGAGCGATAAGTGACGAAATTTAAATGGCAGGCGGCCAAATCTATGTGCTCCATACCATAGCAAAAAAGCAGGTCGAATAGCATTGGGTCTGTTGTCCGTTGAAAAGCGTTTCCGCCTAAACGCTCCCCTTCCTCCGCAAGTGAGTGCTTGGGGTTCCAGGCTGAGAACGAGCTGGCTGAAATGCGGACTGCAAGCCTCGATCGGTGGAGGTTAAACAGGTGCGGGTGGAATGATGCTTTTAGCCGCATTGCACTAATGCCAAAGGTATGTAGCAAAGTGCTGTCTTTCCCTCTAATTAATAAAAGATCAGCTCTCGCTTCCAAACGCAGGAAGGCCATACGGTTCAAAGGCACACCGTATGTAACCGTTTCTCAAGGGGCCAGAAGGAAAACGACGAACAGCAGAACAAGCCACAATTGCCTTGACCGCTGAACGCAAAATAAGACATACCGTCCCCGAGCCATCGTATCGCCAAAACTGAAAGGCAACGATGCTCGGTATCCCCGATCAGAATTGAGGCAGTGGGGATCTCCCGACCATCACGATGCCCCATGGTGCTGCCAACCCTGCCGCCACATGTACCATGTAACATGTAAAGTGGCACAATACATCTCCATCGTTATCAACCATTTCATAAAAGAGCCATCCTTTGGGATGGCTCTTTTATGTATTTACAAGGAATAATTTACCAAAGATTCCCTACTACAAGCTCCCCCATTCCGTAGATTTTTACTAAATTTAAGGCACTATTCTTGTCTGCTCACATTGAACAGAACGACTATCCGAAGTTCCTGATCATGAAAACCCTACCGATACGATTCTTTGCATTATGCCTGCTTACCTACAGTATAATACCAACTGCCTCAGCTCAAGAGACACAACGTTTTAACGGCTGGCCGACCAATATCACCGGCGAGGAGCTCTCCACCCAATTTGCCAACCCTCCTGCAGGCTATGGGAATGTTCCCTTCTTCTGGCTGAATGGCGACTCGCTGAACCGAGAGCGCATGAGCGACATCCTCGACACCATGGCCAAATCCGCCACATCCGGATTCTCAGCCAGCTACATCCACCGCAGCCCCGAAGTCGATTCAATCGACCACAAAAAAGGATATGCCCTCTACGGAAAAACAGACCCGGGAAAACCGGACCTCTTCTCCGATACCTGGTGGGAGTTCTGGAACTGGTTCTCCGGAGCCTGCGCCGAACGGGGACTCGGATTGGGACTGGACGACTACACACTCGGCTGGTACGGGAATGGATACTACCCTGACGAGGTATTCAATCGCACCAAATACAAAAACTACCCCGGCAAACTCGACATCACACCACACACCGTTTCCGGAGGTGAACTCTTTACGCTGGAGCTGCCCGACTCGACAGTCAGCGTCGTTGCATTGCCCCAAAATGATCGAAACAACAAACCGATCGACCTGGCCCCCTATATCGAAAACGGAAAGCTGAGTTGGTCCGTACCCACCGACGCCAAACGTTATACCCTCTACGTGACCACCACCCAGCCGGCCTACCTGCTCCATCCCGACAGCGGCAAAGAGCTGGTCGAAGCCTATTTCAACCGTTTCGAACAAAACATGAATGCCAAAGGTCGGAACGGCATGAACTACTTTTTCCAAGACGAACTCTTATATCCGCTCACCATTCTCTCCTGGTCGGCCGATATGCCTGAACAGTTCCAGACCCGGAAAGGATATGACATTCGCCCCTACCTGCCTGCACTGAAATATGACATCGGAGCCATCACCGCCAAAATCCGTCTGGATTATTGCGATGTGGTGATGACACTGGCCGAAGAGCGCTACTTTAAACCCCAATTCGACTGGAACGAAACCCATGGTCTGATCTACGGCTGCGATAACTTGGGACGTGGACTGCAACCTCTCCAGTACCTGGACTATTTTCGGGCCATGAGCTGGTACACCGCACCCGGAAATGACGCTCCGGCCCGGGGTTCGAGCTTTATCCAAACCAAAATCTCCAGCTCAATTGCCCATCTGTACAACCGTCCGCGTACTTGGCTCGAAGCCTTCCATAGCATGGGTTGGGGAAGCAAAACCGAATGGCTCACCGAACAGATCGACCAACACTTCATGGCCGGAGGAAATCTGGTCTGCCTGCATGGTCTCTACTACTCAACACACGGCGGTTGGTGGGAATGGGCTCCCCCCAGCTTCCACTTCCGGATGCCCTATTGGCCCCACATGAAAAAGTGGCTCGAATATACCCAACGTCTCAGCTTCATGCTGAGCCAGGGGTATCACGTCTGCGACATCGCCATCCTCTACCCCACCGAAACCCTGCAGGTCTTCTCACCCGAAAAGATCGACCATAACTACGACTTTTCCTACGTTACGCCACTGAGCAATGCCGGACTCGACTACGACTTTATCGACAGCCGTTCACTGCTTCAATGCGCCATAGACAACAAAACACTCAACCTCAACGGCGAAAGCTACAAAATCCTGATCATTAAAGACATTCGGGCGCTCCGATACGAAACGCTGCTCAAAATCCGTGACTTCTACCGGGGAGGTGGCATTATCGTTGCCGTCGGCCAACTGCCTGAGGCCAGCGATCTGAATGGCTCCAACGACCCGGAGGTGGACAAAATTGTCAAAGAGATTTTCGGCTTGAATGCCTCCCAAACCGAAACCATCGCCGCCAAAGCTCAGAAAAATCCCCAAGGCGGAATGGGCCTCTACATCAACGATACCCGGAATCTGATCCCCCTGATTCGCCGGACCATCACCACCGACTTCAAACCAGCCAACAGCAGCGGAAATGTGTTGCACCGCCGCACGCCCGATCGGGATATCTATATGGTCATGCATGTCAAACCCGGCACGGAATGTCTCTTCCGCTGCTTCGGGAAAGCCGAACTGTGGAACGCAGAAGATGGCTCGATCCAAGACCTCCCGGTAACCAAAGTGACCGATCAGGGAACCGTCATCCGACTCGATGCACCCTATGTACGCTCCTCGCTGATTGTCTTTTCACCCGGAGAGCCTACATTCGACACCCTGCCCAAACAGGCTCCTGTCGCTCAGGATACGCTGCCGATTACCGGAGACTGGGAGGTCGAACTGGTACCAACCTTGAACAACAAATGGGGCGACTTCAGACTCCCCGCCTCGCCGGAGATGATCGGTCCCGAGGTGCGACGCGTGCGCTACATGCCGCTCAAGACACTCGGCAAGATCAAAAACTGGATGCAACCGTCGTTCAATGACGAGAGTTGGCCCGAAGCCACCTACGGATTCGGCACCCCGATGGAGGTACTGATCGACACCTCAACCCAAAAGGTGGAGGGTCTGGCGGCTGCCGCTATCAACGGCACCCTGAAGGGGTGGAAACCCTACAACTACTCGTGGCAATATGGCGTCGAAAACGCTCCGGGATCGCAAGGTTATCACGGACTGAAAGGACGGGTCGAAAATAACTTCCTGATTCTCGACAAGAGCCGTAACATGCTGTTCCGGACCCATTTCTACGCACCGGAAAATGGCGAATATGTACTCTTCACCGGAGATACCGAACCCAGCAGCATCTATATCGACGACGCATCCATACAATCCGAAGATATCTCTACGGGACGTACTGCCAACGGGCAGAGAGAGACTCGACGACTCATTCGGCTGCACAAAGGGTGGCATACGTTGCTGCTGATCTTCACCAACACTACCGACCGGCCCGATCCGCAACAACCCAACAAGATGATCGATCTGAGGCCTCGCAGCGCTGCGGTACTCTTCCCGCTCGCCGATAGTGCACGCCACGAAAACACCCCGTACGATCCGGTCATCAGCATGAAATGGGACGGACATCTGCTCTTCTCGACCCAGGAGGGACGTCCGCAAAAGACCATTTACCGGTTCAAGACCGCCCCGGGGCTGATGGCCCTCGAGCTGCAAATTGCCGGAGACCTCGACAAAGCCTGGGTAAACGGCACGGAGATCGAAGCCAAAACCAATATCGAAAAACTGGACGATGCGGGACGGTACCGTATCGTGATGCCGACTACGCTACCTCACACCAGCGATATCACCCTGCTGATCACCCCCGAAACCGGCTTTGACGGAGCAGCGACTCTTCTGGAGCCGATACGATTGATTTGCAGCACCGGGTTGATGGAGGCCGGCGATTGGAGCAAAAACGGTGCACTCTTGTACTATTCTGGCGGCATGTACTACCGACGCAACATCGACCTGACCGAAAACGATATTGCACGAGGCGTTGAACTCGATCTGGGACGTGTGGTCTCCAGCTGTGAAATCAAGGTCAACGGCCATTCAGCCGGAATCTTGATTCACTTCCCCTTTAAAGCCGACATTACCCCCTATCTGCATCCGGGAGAGAACCGAATCGAGGTCTTGGTGTACAGCACCCTGGCCAACCACTACCAGACCATCCCCTCCCTCTACAAGGGTGATCCCGAAGCAGGGTTGATCGGTCCGGTACGGTTACTGCTGAACCGAAATTCCGGCTCAACTGCTGCACCACAGCCATCCAATCCGGAGAAGAGCGCTCCTCAACCAGCCCCGCAGCAGCCCTCTAACCGGCCCAAGTAAAGGCATAGAGAAGAAGGAGAGATACTGGATCAGCGGTGCCAGCCGAAGAGTTGCGTGCGAACAGCAGGAGGGGAAAACAGCAAACAGAAGTAAACATAAGCAAGCAGAAGTAAACAACAGCGTACCACTCCCCGGCGCCAAGCGGCATATTGTCTCTTTAAGAAGAAGCCTGTCATAAAAACAAAGCCCGTCGGTGACAAAATTGATGTCAACGACGGGCTTTTCACATGTCTTTGATTCTATTGCGCACGCACCTTTTCTATGCAACCGTCTCTTTTTTGATCCGGCGCATCTTGAATGCCACGGTCAACCCCGCAAAGCCCAGGAACAGGAAGATAGCTGCCAACAGATAGGCCACCGGAATCAGCCCGAAACGTTCATCGATCACCATCAGAAAACCAAACACCATCAACAACACGCCAATTACGGCATATCCGCTCCAATCGCGCGAGCGGGAGCGTCTCCACTTCCACGCATCGATCAGGTTCATCAACCCGCGCACAAAGACCCAAATGCCGATAAGAACCGGTATCAGCGATGCCGAAAACAACGGACGAGCCAACAGCAACACACCGAACAACAGATCGACTATTCCTTCCAACAATCTCCATCCCCGTCCTGTTGCCGCACTGTTCGAAAAGACAAAAATCAACGAAAGAACCCCACTGACCAGTGCAGCTAACCCAATATAAATCACTACCGGGAGCAATGCCGCCATCGGATGTGCAATCGACACGAACCCCAACACCAAAAATACCAGACCGCCCAGCATCAGCAGCCACCAACGTTTAAATACACTTTCCATAAACCGTAAATTTTCAGAATTCTACCTATCGGACCCTCTTTGCAAGAACATTGCCAAAAAGAGACAATTTTCCGAAGAGAATTTTTTATTCTACGGAATAAATCGTATTTTTGCGGACTGTTTAACTTTTTTAAAACATTTGTAGAATGCCAAAGATGAAAACGAACTCGGGCGCTAAGAAGCGTTTCGACTTCACAGGTACCGGCAAAATCAAGCGTAAACACGCCTACAAAAGCCACATCCTGACCAAGAAAACCACTAAACAAAAACGCAATCTGACCTATTCGGGTCTGGTAGCACCGGCTAACGAAGCTGCCGTTAAACTGCTTCTGGTAAAATAGTTCGCTAATTTACCGCACGTTAAACCAAGAGTGCTTGTGCCCCAAAGAGTGTGGGAGAACCACACCGCCTACCACTCGTAAAACTTTCAAATTATGCCAAGGTCTGTCAATGCTGTTGCATCAAGAGCCAGAAGAAAAAAAGTTTTAAAGCTCGCCAAAGGTAACTTTGGTTCAAGGGGAAATGTCTGGACGGTCGCCAAAAATACCGTCGAAAAAGGACTTACCTACGCTTACCGCGATCGTAAAGGTAAAAAACGTCAGTTCCGCAGCCTGTGGATTCAGCGTATCAATGCCGCTGCCCGCATGTACGGAATGACCTACTCAGAATTTATGGGTAAAGTCAACGCCAAAGGTATCAGCCTCAACCGTAAAGTGCTGGCTGATCTGGCCATGAACAACCCTAAAGCATTCGAAAAAGTTGTAAAAACAGTTAAATAGCAACAAAGCCGCCACCCTCGTGTGGGTGGCTTTTTTGTCTGTACAATTTGTACGAAACGCTCCGCAGCCTCTGTGGAGCGTTTTTATTGATTAGCCCAAGAAAATATTAGATGGTTTCCAGGGGTCCAATGACCGCCAATTCCAACCCAATTCCAACCCAATTCCAACTCTAACACCACAAAGTGCTGAATAAATACCAGGATCTCTTCACGATCTCGGGTTGGTACCACATATAATCTCACCCTAATCGTCGTCATATCGAATCATACTTCAACTCATCAAGTACACTCAAGACGACACCTGCAGATCCCGTGACACACCTCACCAAAACAGCATCGATACGAGCCTTCGGAGAATACAACGTATTTCTCTTTCTCCGACGCCTCTCCCTCACCATTTCATCTCCTCGAAAACTCTTGTCTCTTTTCCCTCAGGAGAAGATTACCTCCTGCAACATCAAAAGATCACCACAAAAAATCCCCGAAGGACCTGAAAAATCCTTCGGGGAAAGATATCAATGTGTTGTGGATTCAGGATGTTGTCAATAAAACTATCCGAGGTAGAGAATGGCCAACAGTGAACCGACCGATACCACAATCCAGAGCAGAATTCCCAAAACCAACGGACGGAAACCTACCGAGCGGATCTTTTCAACCGAGAGGCTCGACCCGATCAAAAACAGCGTTACAACCAGTGCAGCTTTTGAGATGGCCACCACCTGAGTATTGAACAGGCTCACGAAGGGCAGATAGCTGTTCATCAACATGGCGATGATAAAGAAGCCGATAAACCATGGAATCGAGATCTTCTTACCCGAACTGCGGAACAGCAGTGCCGACAGCAGCGAGACCGGAATAATCCACAAGGCACGGGCCAACTTGACGGTGGTTGCGACATTCAACGCCTCGGCACCGTAAGCCGACGAGGCTCCGACCACCGAACTGGTATCGTGAATGGCAATGGCACTCCACATACCGAACTGATGTTGTGTCAGCCCCAACCAATGTCCCAGAATAGGAAAAAGCAGCAGAGCCAACGAGTTGAGCAAAAAGACCACTCCAAGCGATACGGAGGTCTCCTTCTCATTGGCCTGAACTGCAGGCGCAACAGCGGCAATTGCACTACCTCCACAAATAGCTGTACCCGAAGCTACCAGATGCGACATTTTGCGACGCATGTGCAACCAGCGTCCGAGGAGATAACCCAAAATCAATACGGTACTGATCGACGCAATGGTGAGCCACAGCCCCTCACGGCCCACTTGCAGAGCGCTGTGAACGTTCATCCCGAAACCGAGACCGACCACCGAGGCCTTCAACAGCCAACTGGTCGCTTTACCACTCAACTTCGGGAAAGGGTGACCCAACAGGAATGTAAACAGGAATCCTCCTAACAGAGCAATCGGTGCCGACAAATAGGGAGTCGCACACAAAACAATACACAAGAAAAAGAGTGCTTTACGAGCTGCCGGAGGCAAGACATTTTGTTTGGAAGCTTGACGATTAGAACGTCTGATCGATTTTGCCCGAAGGGCTGCAACATCAAAAGGTTGTGCGGCAGAACTTGCTGACATAGAATTTTCGTTTGATTTGACGGCGCAAAAATAGGGGCCGCAAACGCTCCATGCCAATCACTAAAAGTTGTGTTCTATAACTTTTGGTTATAATGGTTCAGACAAAACTGTTTAAGCAGGTCGGTCAAACGGCTGCGCTGTCCATGGGCCGTCACAAAACTGAATCGACGGATCAACTCCATATCACTCACCTCCACCACACGCAACCGGTTCGAAGCCAATTCCTCCAACACCGCCTGCACCGAAAGGAAGGCAAACATATCAGAATGGAAAAGATAGTGTTTGATGCTCTCTGTACTGCCCAACTGCATCTCAATATGCAACTGCCGCAACGACAGCCTGTGCCGAGCCAATTCGCGGGAGAGCACCTCCAGGGTCCCCGATCCGTTTTCCCGAATCAGCAACGGCAATTTCGGCAGGTCGGCAGCAGAGATCTCCTCTTCTAGAAATGTACGGTTAGCGGTGGAGGTCACCAACACCAACTCATCATCCATAAAGGGCTCGTAATGCAGGGCCGGATTGGAGGCTGTGCCCTCAATCACCCCGAAATCCAACTTCCCATCGGCAATCTGACGCTCGATCTGTTCGGTATTGCCACTGCAGAGCGTCACCCGAATATCGGGATACTGTTTGCGAAATCGGGCCAACAACCCCGGCAAAACATACTGTGACAAGGTCGTACTGGCCCCGAGACGGATCTCGCCGGTCAGCGTCCCCTGCTCATCCAGAAAGGCATCCCGCAATTCGCCGTACAGGGCCAAAATGCGATTAGCATAGCCAAGCAACCGCACTCCGTCATCGGTCAACGAAATCCGGTTCCCGTGCCGCAAAAAGAGCGGACGCCCCAACAGCCGTTCCAACTCATTGATCTGCTTGGTGACAGCAGGCTGCGAAATCAACAACTCGGCCGCAGCCTTCGTGAAGCTCAGCCGATCCGCCACCGTCTTGAACACTTTGAGTCGGAAGTCCGTCAACATATATCTTCTTGATTTATCTAAATCAGAACCGTATCGGTTGTAATCCCCTCCTGACCTCTATTTGAGGGGTAGAAATATTGAGGGGACAGGGAAAACGGCAAGCGGGAAAACGGCAAGCAGCCTTTCAGCCTTTTCTCGTCATGCCATTCCTTCATCTCGACACCACTCCCCTACTTCGCCACTTCGTTCACGACCTCACAACTTTGTCCGTTTCAAGGCCTGCAAGCGGAAAAACAGAATCGCCCCCCTTCAATAATTAGGCGATCAGCTCTCCATGAAGCGTTGCCGAGGAGCAATCCGTAATGCGCACCCGAACGTAATCTCCGATCTGTACATCGCCCCGATCAAAGACCACTACCTTATTCTGCGAGGTGCGGCCAAAGAGTTGGGCATCGCTTCGTTTCGATTCGCCCTCTACCAACACCTCGAATTCATGCCCCACATCTTGACGATTGCTCTCCAACGACAGTTCGTTCTGCAGCGCAATGATCTCGTTCAACCGGGCCGTCTTCACCTCATCCGGCACGTCATCTTTCATATGACGGGCCGCCTTGGTATTGGGGCGCTCCGAATACTTGAACATAAAGGCCGAAGCGTACCCTACCTCACGCATCAACGACAGAGTCATCTGGTGATCCTCCTCCGTCTCGGTGCAAAAACCGGCAATCAGGTCGGTCGAGATGGCACAATCGGGCAGAATACGCCGAATCGCCTCAATGCGTCCCAAGTACCACTCCCGGGTATATTTCCGGTTCATCAACTCCAACATCCGGCTACTGCCCGACTGAGCCGGCAGATGGATTGCCCGACAAAGATTCGGGAAACGGGCCATCGTATGCAACACCTCGTCACTGAGGTCTTTGGGATGGGAGGTTGAGAAACGAACCCGCAACCGGGGATCAATCGACGCAACCGCCGCCAACAGATCTGCAAACGTGGTGACACCCGACTCATCTTCCCATCGATAGGAGTTGACATTCTGCCCCAACAGCGTCACCTCCCGGTAACCGCCATCAAACAGTTCACGAGCCTCGTGCAGAATGGTCTTGGGATCACGGCTGCGCTCGGCACCACGCGTATAGGGAACCACACAGTACGAACACATGTTGTTGCATCCCCGCATGATCGAGACAAATGCGCTAACACCGTTTTTATCCAGACGGACCGGAGAGATCTCCGCATAGGTCTCCTCGCGCGAGAGCAAGACATTCACCGCTTTAGCTCCCCCCTCTGCCTCACGCAGCAATCGGGGCAGATCCCGGTAAGTATCCGGACCGGCCACCACACTGACCAGATCCTCCTGCGTAATCAACTGCTCCCGCAACCGCTCCGCCATGCAACCGATCACCCCTACCAACAGGCCCCGGTTTTTCTTCTTATACTGGCGCAACTCGCGCAACCGGCCCCAGATCCGCTGTTCGGCATTATCCCGAATCGAGCAGGTATTGATCAAAATCACATCGGCCTCTGCCGGATCGGTCGTGTAGCGCATCCCCTCGCGCTGAAGAATCGACAACACCACCTCACTGTCACCGGCATTCATCTGGCAACCGTAAGTCTCAATATAGAGTTTGCGGCCATCCCCCACAATCGGGCGCAGGCTGCTGAGATTTGCTTTGTTAAATTCCATTTGCGAATGTTTAACTAATCAGGGAAAGGCTTGAATCCATCCCCATACGTGCGATAAGCATTGACCACCACCACAAACGATCCCGGATCAATGTGCTTGATCATTCCCTCAATGGTCGCCACCTCACTGCGCGAAACCACCAAAAAGATCATCTCGCGAGGTTTACCCGTGTACATACCGGTCGTTTTGATACTGGTCCCTCCTCGTTCCATCTCACCGAGGATAAATTCACGGATCTCCTCCTTCCGATCGGAGATGATAAACAACAACTTATCATAGCTCGCACCATCGACCACAAAGTCGATCATGCGCGTGGCGACAAAGATAGTGACTAAAGAATAAAGCGGCAAACGCCAATCCCCTAAAACAATAATACCGAAAATCACAACACAAGAGTCAACCATCAAAACGCCACGTGAAAAGGGAATACGGGCATATTTGACCAGCAACATCGAGACAATATCGGTACCTCCCGAGGTGGCACCCGACTTGAGAATCATACCCAATCCACCGCCCAGGAACACTCCACCAAACACACACACCAAAAACAGGTCATTCGACAGATCCATTTTGCCTCCGAACATCGTAGTAGGCTCCTCCCCAAAGGCCCATCCCATAGCGTTCATAATAATCGGGATAATCATGGCCGAGACAAACGTTTTGCCACCAAAGCGCTTTCCAAAGACCTTCAAGGCGATCAGCAACAACGGAATATCAAACATCAAACCGAAGGTACCGACCTGAATCGACGGGAAAAGTTCATGCAACACAATACCCAATCCATATACACCTCCCGGGACAACCCGATAGGGGTTCATAAAAAAGGCAAAGGCCGCAGCCACACATATCGAACCGATGATTAACCACAAGGCCGACCGAATTCGCCGGCGGGACAGATAACGACGATATTTCTCTGCAAAAGCTAACTCCATAAAGCAAATTTCTCTTATGCTTACAAAAATAACAAATAAATCGGGCTACACGGGGAACCTAATCAGGTTTTTCGCATTTTTGTTGTGTCTCACTGGTGGGCAAATCCTGTTCGAATTGCAAAGTGTAGGAACTTGTCGAAAGAAGTGGGAACCTGTCGAACAGTCTCTCCTGTGTTCGCTTTTTCCATTTTCTCTTTTTCTTTCTCTCTCCACGCTTCTGAATCACTCCACGTGAAGAGTCACCCATTTCAAGCACATTTTTATTGTTTCTTAGGTTTTAAAGACAGCTCTTTGCGTCCGTCGCCGAAGGGCCCGGTGAATAAGTTCTTGCATGGAGAACAGCAGGTGGCCCGGGCAAAGCGTACAAAGACTCACCACTCCTCCCTAAAACTGCATTTTGATTTGTCACAACACGCGCCTTTTTTTATATTTGTATCAGCGAACAGCAAGAAAGATTCACATTACAAACCAATTAGGGTTTACACGCGTGACCTTCGGTGCAAACAGACCACACCCCGGCAGGACCTCGATATGACTACTCTAACCGTCTATCCTGACTCCTCTGCCCCGGTCTGTTGGATCCACCCAGACAACCGTAAACCCGAATAAAACAACGAAACAATGGCACTCAATATCCTGTTGATTATCGTCGCCTACCTGCTCGGATCAATTCCCAGTGCAGTATGGATCGGAAAACACTTCTACGGAATCGACGTGCGAGAACACGGCAGCCATAACGCCGGCGCCACAAATACCCTCCGTGTCCTCGGAAAAAAAGCTGCATTGGCCGTCTTCGCTATCGACATCCTTAAAGGTTTTGCTGCCGTCATGCTGGCCCATTTTTCCAGCTATGAAAACGGCAGCGATGCCCTGTTTAACTTCAAAATCGCTCTGGTGGCCGCCGCCGTTATCGGTCACATTTTCCCGATTTTCGCCGGATTCCGAGGCGGCAAAGGGGTCGCCACATTGGCCGGTGCCGTCGCCGGAGTGTACCCTCCAGCCGTCGGCCTCTGTCTACTGGTCTTCATTATCGTTCTCATGCTGACCCACTATGTCTCGCTGAGCTCCATGACCGCAGGCGTCGCCTTTCCCATCTTTATCATCTTTGTATTCGGAGAGCGTTCTACCTCACTGGTAATCTTCAGTTGCGTCATCGCCATTCTGCTGCTGATCACACACCGCAAAAACATCGGGCGCCTGATTCACCATACCGAATCCAAAACCTATTTCGGCAAACGGAAAGCAGCCTGACGCCAATCCCCCGATGCTTTTTGCAGATTTTCGTGTAACTTTGTATAGAATGCCATTAAAAACAAAGAACCATGAAAATCACTCTGACCTGTCTCTGCTCGCTGTTGTTGACCTTCTGCGCCATGTCGCAAAACAAAGAGATAACACTGCCCGCTCCTCAAAAAACAGGCGGTAAACCGCTGATGGAAACCCTCGCCGCACGAGCTACAAACCGGGCCCTCGATCCTGAAAAAGCACTCTCCCAACAACAACTCTCCAACATGCTGTGGGCCGCGTGGGGCATCAACCGCCCTGATGGCCGCCGTACCGCCGCCTCCGCCATGAACTGCCAGGAGATCGACCTCTACCTGATCGGCAAACAGGGAGCGTACCTATACAACGCTACGAAACATGCTCTCGAACCCGTAGCCACGGGCGATTTCCGCAGCCAGGTCAGCGCACAGGAGTTTGCCAAAAACGGAGACTGGATCGTTATCTTCGTTGCTGACCACAACAAAATGAAAAATGCCAGCGACGTTACAGCCGGTATCGATGCCGGATTGATCGCCCAAAACATCTACCTGTACGGTGCTTCGGAGGGACTCGGTGTCGTGGTGCACGCCTCGATCGATCGCAATGCCATCGCCAAAATCCTCAAGCTGAAACCCAACCAACACATCGTAATCGCCCAAACGGTCGGCATCCCTGCCAAGTAAACTTACCGCCACCTGTATGTTCGAACCGGTTGTCGAGCGTTATCACGCCATCCTCAAACAGTATTGGGGATACGATTCGTTCCGTCCCCTGCAACTCGAAGCGATCAAATCGGTCGCTTCGGGAGAGGATACGCTTGTCCTGATGCCAACCGGTGGCGGAAAATCAATCATTTACCAGGTCCCCACACTGGCCTCAGCCGGAATCTGTATCGTCATCACGCCGCTCATCGCCCTGATGAAGGATCAGGTGGACCGACTAAAAAGCCGACGTATCCTGGCCGAAGCAATCCACACCGGCCGAAGCCATCGGGAAATTGACCGGATCCTCGACAACTGCATCTACGGCGATGTCAAATTCCTCTACATCGCCCCGGAACGAATCGACAGCGAAATGTTCCGAACGCGTTGCGCCCGCATGAATGTCTCCCTGATTGCCGTCGATGAGGCCCACTGCATTTCACAATGGGGGTATGACTTCCGCCCCTCCTACCTGCAAATCGCACGACTGCGGGAACTCTGCCCCGATACCCCCGTACTGGCCCTGACCGCTTCGGCTACTCCCAAGGTGGCCGAAGATATCATGTATCGGCTCCGATTCGCCAAACCCAACATCAAACGGATGAGCTTTGCCCGTCAGAACCTCTCCTACGTGGTCCGACACACCGAAGACAAACGGGAGCACCTGCTGCGAATCATCAACAACGTACCCGGATCGGGTATTGTCTATGTCCGCACCCGCGAAAAGAGCGAAACAATCGCCAAACTGCTACAAGAGAACGGAATCTCCGCCGATTTTTACCACGGCGGTCTGGGATTTCTGAGTCGCAGCCTCAAACAGGAACAATGGATCAAAGGACAAAGCCGCGTGATGGTTGCCACCAATGCGTTCGGTATGGGAATCGACAAGGCCGATGTACGTTTCGTCATCCATTACGACATTTGCGACTCGCTGGAGGCATACTACCAAGAGGCCGGTCGGGCCGGACGAGACGGCAAGTCCGCGTATGCAGTTCTGTTAGTATCAGGCGACGACCCATCCCGTGCCAGTCAACGCCTGCAACTCGAATTTCCTCCCATTGACGCCATCCGAACCGTCTATGAAAAGCTCTTCAACTACCTGCAAGTGGCTATCGGCGAGGGAAAACACCGCTCCTTTTCGTTTAATATCCATGACTTTACCTCGCGGATGAAACTGTATTCTCCGGCCGCACTCATTGCACTCAAAATCTTACAACAAAACGGCTACCTGATCCTGACCGACGAAACCGATAATCCACCCCGCATTCGCTTTATCGTACAACGGGACGACCTCTACCGCATACGGGTCACCCGCCGGGAACTGGACCACATCATCACCGTCCTGCTTCGCCAATATGCCGGGCTGTTCAGCGACTTCGTTCCCATCGACGAACAGGAGGTCGCCCACCTCTCCGGGTACCAGGTCGAACATGTCCGCGAGCTGTTCAAACAGCTCTGGCAACTGCATATCATCCGGTATATCCCGAGCAATCGCAGCCCGATGCTGATCCTGACCGAAGAGCGTCTGCCCGAAGAGGATGTCCGCATCGCTCCCGAAAGCTACAGACTCCGCCAAGAGATCGCCCGAGAACATATCGACGCCATCTTCCGGTACGCCAACAACCAAACCGAATGCCGCAGTCTGGTCATTCAACACTACTTCGGAGAACAGAGTTCCGTGCCTTGTGGACGTTGCGACATCTGCCTCGAGCACCGTAAGCACCAAAACGCTACCCAACTCTCCAACACCCAAAAACAGATTCGCACCCAATTGCTGGAACGACTCTCAAACAACCCGCTCACCGTCAAACAACTCGCCGATCGTATGTTCGTGCCGATCGACACCATTCTGAAGGAGATCACCGCCCTGATCCAAGAGCAGAAAATAATCGAGGATAAAGGTGGAAAACTGCAGATAAATCGGTAACTTTGGCGCGCAATGCCAAAATTTCAGGAGAGTATAACCAGCGAAGAGGTCAATGCACTTCCGATCGGTGCGTTCCACGGCGAAATCGTCGTGGTAGATACTCCCCAGGCTATTGTCGAGGCCGCTGCCTACCTCAGTGCACAACCCCTGATCGGATTCGATACCGAAACCCGCCCCTCGTTTTCCAAAGGCGTCTCCAACAAAATCTCCCTGCTGCAACTCTCGTCCGAAGAACGGGCCTTCCTGTTCCGACTCAACAAAGTAGCACTCGAACGCCCGCTGCTGCGTCTGCTGGAGAGCCCCAAAACCATCAAAATCGGGGCAGCCATCCGGGACGACATCCGAGGTCTGCAAAAGCTGCGCTGTTTCACCCCGAAAGGTTTTATTGACCTGCAAAGTCTGGTCGGTAAATACGGCATCAATGAATTGAGCCTCCGCAAGATGGCAGCCATCACCCTGCAAATCAAGATCTCAAAAGCCCAACGGCTCAGCAACTGGGAAGCCGCTACCCTAACCCCAGCCCAACAACTTTACGCCGCAACCGATGCCTGGGTAAGCCGAGAGATCTATGTCCGACTGACCCAACAGCAGTAACCAAGCCTCAACCCGCAAAGAGCCCCCATACAACGATCAGCCCTTTGCAACAGTAACAGCAACCTCTCACCAAGACAACCAATACTTCCTACGATAACACTTTACCGAGAATAAATAATTGTCCCCGATAGGAGCCTTGCCCCACGAACCCAATCGCTATGTCCAAGTCAAAAGCCGTCCATTCCATTCCCCCTGCTGCACAACGCAACGCTGCAAAGTCAAACGTCGCAACCACTGCCCCCAAAACCATAGTTGACAGCGAAATATTGCCCGGCACCACAGCCGCATCCTCCCTCACCGATACCCCCGCTGCCCCAACTGCACGGCTGATCCTGCGGCGTGGCAAAGAGGAGTCCTTGCGGCGTTTCCACCCGTGGATCTTCTCCGGCGCCATCTACCGCATAGAGGGCTCTCCGGCCGAGGGCGATCTCGTGGACCTGTTCACCTCGCAGGGAGAGTTTATCGCCCGGGGACACTATCAGATCGGATCAATCACCGTCAGGGTTCTCTCGTTTGCCGACGAGGCCATCGATCAGGCGTGGTGGAACCAACGTATCGAACAGGCCTACCGCATGCGGCAAGCCCTCGGCTTGACAGACAACCCTCAAACCACCTGCTACCGGCTGGTGCACGGCGAAGGCGATTCATTACCGGGATTGGTGATCGACATCTATGGCCCGACAGCGGTCGTACAATGCCATAGTGTCGGCATGTACCGCAGCCGAAAAGCCATCTGCACCGCCCTGAAAAGTGTATATGGCCCGAAAATTTGCTCAATTTTCGACAAAAGCGGCGGCACCCTCCCCTACAATGCCGGCCTCAACGCCCAGGATGGATACCTGTGGGGAGAAGCCAATGCCAGTTCAGAACCGGTTCTGGAGAACGGGAACCGTTTTATGGTCAACTGGGTACGGGGACAAAAAACCGGATTCTTCATCGATCAGCGTGAAAACCGGGAGCTGGTCAAACGTTACGCCAAAGGACGTATCGTCCTCAACACCTTCTGTTACACCGGCGGATTTTCGGTCTACGCTCTGGCTGGAGGAGCCCTGCAAGTGGATTCGGTCGATAGCTCGGAACAGGCCGTCGAACTGGCCGCTCAAAACGTCACGCTGAACTTCGGAGAGCAGGCCCCACATCGGGCCATTGCACAAGATGCCTTCGATTACCTCCGAAAAATGGATGATCGTTACGATCTGATTATTCTCGATCCGCCGGCATTCGCCAAACACCACAAAGTGTTGGGTAATGCCCTCCAAGGCTACAAACGGCTCAACGCCCAGGCGTTCCGTCAGATCAAACCGGGCGGCATTCTCTTCACCTTCAGCTGCTCACAAGCCGTCAATCGGGAACAGTTCCGCATGGCCGTATTCTCCGCAGCGGCCATTGCCGGTCGCAACGTCCGTATTCTGCACCAACTCACACAACCGGCCGACCACCCGGTCAACATCTACCATCCGGAAGGCGAATACCTCAAAGGGCTCGTCCTTTACGTCGAATAGTCCACGCGGGGAGCCATCCCAAACAAAACGGGAGCGCCCAACAGAAAGATAAAACAATCCGGGAAGTAGCCAAAGTAGTTTTTTTTTGGGGGGGAGGTGGAAGGGAAGGCCTTCCAATCCTTCGATTCAAGCAGCAAAGAGACGATCAGTTGCTCGGCGTGTCAACCGGTCGGCAGCTCGTCTAACCGGTCAAATCCGGTCGCCACTTTCAGAAGGTTCCAATAGACCCAATTTCATAAACCGGCATGCTCTATCCCTGGCTCCTCTGGGCAGAAAGGTCCGGATAGCCGCGCGTGTCCAGAGCAAAACAGACCGATAGGATTAACCAACACGGGGCAGGACGGGCGGGACAGGATTGGGCCATAGGATCGGACAAGCCCCGACCAGAAACTGAACCGGACTCGCCCCCGTTGGGGAGTCCGATCGGCATTTCCCCTACAACACATTAGGGGGACTGAGAGTTTCCCCCACACTGGTACTAAGACACGGACCAGACTCCTACGGGAAGTAGCCGTGAGGGAGATTGGTCAATGGACGCAAGAAGGCTCAATCGGACACGACCAAAGATTCCACGTCTCCAAACAGAGACTGTGCAGGATATGTCCACAAACTGAACAAGACCCAACCCAAAGCTGCACAAGCCGGCCCAAATCCACAACACCAAACGGCATGGAATCAACCGAACAGTCTCCCTAATGCCACACCTCGCACTCTCATCTTTTTCTGCTCCGAACACATAAAAAGCCCCCTGCATCATATCGATGCAGGGGGCCTATTTTGCTATCTGTTGGTTTCGTGATGAACCCTTTATTATATTCCAGGGAATCGTTCGCAGCCGTTACGCCACACTGAGCATTGTACTATACCATCGATCCATCCCCGGGCGATCACGAACCCAGCCGCCAATTACAAGAGACCTTTAGCCTTCTTCTCGCGGATCTTCTCCAGCATATCGACCGACATCGAAGCCAAATCCCACTTCGGAGCCCAACCCCACTCCTCACGAGCACAGGTGTCATCCAACGAATTGGGCCAGCTGCGAGCAATACTCTCCTTCACCGGATCAACATTGTAATCCATCGTAAAGCCCGGAACCAACTTCTTCACCTGCTCGCAAATAATCTCCGGAGTAAAGCTCATCGACGCAATGTTGAAACTGTTGCGGTGAATCAACTTCGAAGGATCTGCCTCCATCAACTCTACACAAGCACGCAAAGCATCCGGCATGTACATCATATCCATATATACATCCGATGGAACCGGACAGGTGAATTTGCCATTCTTAACCGCCTCATAGAAGATCTCCACAGCATAATCTGTCGTTCCGCCACCCGGAAGCGTTACATTTGAAATCAGGCCTGGGAAACGGACACTGCGGGCATCCACACCAAAACGAGTATAATAGTAATCACCAAGCAGCTCTCCTGTCACCTTGCAGACACCATACATGGTGGTCGGACGCATCAAAGTATCCTGCGGGGTTTTATCCTTAGGAGTCGAGGGACCAAAAGCTCCAATTGAACTGGGGGTGAAAACGGCACATTTATATTCACGGGCAATCTCGAGCGAATTCATCAAAGCCCCGATGTTGATCTGCCATGCTTTCTGAGGAATCTTCTCTCCAGTTGCACTCAACAAAGCAACCAAGTTGAAAATCGCATCAATCTTGTATTTGCTTACAATCTCTGCAAAAGCCTTTGTATCCAAAGCATCCAGATGTTCGAAAGGACCTGACTCTCCAAGTGCGGGACACTCGCGCATATCCGATGCAACAACATTGGACTCCCCATAAATGCTTCTCAGATAAACAGTCAATTCGGAACCAATCTGTCCGCCAGCTCCTACGATCAATATTCTCTTCATGATTCGGTATAGTTTTTTTACAGTTTTTAGGTTCTATACGGTTCTCAACCTTTTGCTGGCGCAAAAATACGCTTTTTTAATCAAACTATAACTGAATATTACAATTCTATTAAAATTTACTGTTACTCTCAAACCTTGAATCTTTCTGAAAATCTTCAGGCGTTCGGTTAAAAATTTCTCGAATTAACTGCATGTTAAACTTTGGAGTACGATCATAATTATAAATACCATTTTGCTCCTGCTCCACATCGGTTAATTGAGTATAACAATACCCTCCTACTTTATCTCCATGCACCAATACCGCATCTACTTGTCCTTTTAGTCGAGCATAAAACTCAGCCATTGTCTGCGGCGCATTACCATATCCCCATGACATAGTATTATCATTACCTACTTGCTGTGATTGATCCGATGACCATTTAATGCCACCAAATTCGTCTACAATAAATGGCTTCTGACCATCATATTCGGGAAATTCATATCGGACTTTGTCAGGCAATTGGTTACAACCCGTATTATACATAGGAACTTGCGGCCAATATTGGTGCTTATAAAACTCATCTCGTTGTCTATCATAAATTTTAACCCTTAGTAAATCAGGATCTTGTTCATAACAATGTATCGTCCACAAATCAGTCTTCACATGCACGGCCCCGCTAACATCATTGACTGGCCGAGTTGGGTCAAGCTGTTTGGTTAAATCATACACATCTGCAACCAAACGAGGATAATGATAACGATCGGGCCAAAATTGTTCATTTAACGGCGTCCATATCACTATTGACGGATGATTCCGATCACGGATAATCAGATCTCTCCACTCGGATAAAAAATTACGTCCTGCTACAGGATTATTCAAATCCATCCCCCAACAAGCCATTTCTCCCCATGTCAAATAACCTAATTTATCTGCCCAATAATGATAACGTTCTTCAAAAGCTTTCTGATGCAACCGAGCTCCATTGAAACCCGCTTGTTTACCCAATTCAATATCCCTTTTCAGAGCTTCGTCTGTAGGTGCCGTCCAAATACCATCCGGATAAAAACCTTGATCCAATACCAGCCTTTGGTAATAAGGCTTGTTATTAAGGTAGATCTTATTGTCCTCGATATGTATCTTACGCATACCCACATATGATCGCACTTCATCGATTACCTCACCATCGGAGTTGATTACACGATAATGTATGTCATATAAAAACGGTGATTCGGGACTCCATAACTTAACATTACGAATAGGTAGAACAGCCACAGAACTATTCGATGCTGCGACATCAGCTTTACTTACGATTTTCGAACCATCGTAAACCTCTATCTGCAACCGATTCTCCGATTCATGTCGGAATCGCGGATAAATTACCAGCTGCTGTTGATCAATATCCGTCACTGTATGCACAGACATCAAACCAGCAGGATCCACAGCCTCCATCCAAACAGTTTGCCATATACCAGTAGTTCGAGTATAATTACAATCTTTGGAAGCATAACACAAACTCTGTTTACCCGCCCCCTGCAATACAGAACGGACATCACTGGATACATAAACGACAAGATGATGCGTAGAACCCGGTTGTACATAAGGAGTCAAATCGACACTGAATGAAGTGCTTCCCCCAAAGTGCCGCCCGACAAACTGACCATCAATATAAATTTCAGCTTCATTATAAACCGCTCCAAAATTGAGCAATATATCTTTATTCTGCCATGCTAATGGAATATCCAGTACACGATGATACCACATGTATGGAATAAAATCAGTGTAACCAATTCCCGATAGTTGGCTTTCTGGACAAAAAGGAACCGTAATTTTCCCCTCAAACGAAGTAGCAGCCTCGTATCCCCGTTCAATACCCGAACCAACCAAATCAAAAACATAATCCCAAGTACCGTTCAGATTTATCCAAGTCTCACGTTCAAACTGGGGACGTGGATATTCCGGGCGAGGAATAGCAGCCATGATGTTATTGTCAAAAATAGACATAATAACCAACAACAATATGCCTACATTAACTTGTTTTATCCTCCGTTTTAACATTTCAATTAATTTTAATGTTTAAGTCCGACAAACATAAACTAATTTTCATTGGATTACAAATCTTCAATATTACCCTACCAATATAGCTCTGTCATTATAAAAACGCCTATTTTTGAATACTTCTCACAAACACGAAACAACACATAAGCAATTTTAAGATCTTTCAACTATTTTGATGCATAAAATTTCAGCATTGCGCGCAAATCAATTTAGTACTCATCAGCAGGTGTTTAAGCAATCAAAATGTTCTTCATCCAATACGCAACTATAAATATTTACTAAAAAAACGCCCAAGAGTTTTGCAGAATAAAAAAAGATACTTACTTTTGTGCCGCTGAAAGGGTAAAACCTGCCGATGTAGCTCAGTTGGCCAGAGCAGCTGATTTGTAATCAGCTGGTCGGGGGTTCGAATCCCTCCATCGGCTCCAAAAAAACCTTGCGGAGCCGACACGGTGGAGTTAGCGAAAGCGGTTTAGAAACATAAGGGAAGTTACCAGAGTGGCCAAATGGGGCAGACTGTAAATCTGCTGGCTTATGCCTTCGGTGGTTCGAATCCATCACTTCCCACATAAAAAGAGTGCCGAACGGGTTGTCTGTATTTCCGAGTCGATCGGGAAGGGGAAACTCCTTGCGGTGCGTTTTTGCGGAAGTAGCTCAGTTGATAGAGCATTAGCCTTCCAAGCTAAGGGTCGCGAGTTTGAGCCTCGTCTTCCGCTCCAGAAATGCAGTTGACGCGTGATGCAAACCTCTTTGAGGAGAGGTATTGCGTCGCTCGTCACTCTTGCGAAACGACAGACGTTTTGAAGAGCAGAATTTTTATAAAATCTTAATACTTTTATACTATGGCAAAAGAAAAATTCGACCGTTCCAAACCGCATGTGAACATCGGTACTATCGGTCACGTTGATCACGGTAAGACGACTCTTACTGCAGCGATCACCACCGTTCTGGCTAAAAAAGGCCTTTCTGAGCTTCGTTCGTTCGATTCTATCGACAACGCTCCCGAGGAGAAAGAGCGTGGTATTACGATCAACACTTCGCACGTTGAGTACCAGACTGCAAATCGTCACTATGCACACGTTGACTGCCCGGGTCACGCCGACTATGTGAAGAACATGGTTACCGGTGCCGCACAGATGGACGGTGCGATTCTGGTTGTTGCCGCAACCGACGGTCCGATGCCTCAGACCAACGAGCACGTGCTGCTGGCTCGCCAGGTGAACGTACCGAAGATCGTTGTGTTCCTGAACAAATGCGATATGGTGGACGATCCCGAGATGCTCGACCTGGTCGAGATGGAGGTTCGTGATCTGCTGAGCAAATACGACTACGATGGCGACAACGCTCCTATCATCCGTGGTTCCGCACTGGGTGGTCTGAACGGCGAGGCTAAGTGGGAAGACAAGATCATGGAGCTGATGGATGCGGTTGATAACTATATTCCGATTCCGCAGCGCGAGAACGAGAAGCCGTTCCTGATGCCTGTCGAGGACGTATTCTCGATCACCGGCCGTGGTACCGTGGTTACGGGTCGTATCGAAACCGGTGTTATCCACGTAGGTGATCCCGTTGAGATCATCGGTCTGGAGGAGAAGACGCTGACTTCGACTTGTACGGGTGTGGAGATGTTCCGCAAGTTGCTCGATGAGGGCGAGGCCGGTGACAACGTAGGTCTGCTGCTCCGCGGTATCGACAAGAAAGAGGTTAAGCGCGGTATGGTTGTCGCTAAACCGGGTTCTATCACTCCGCACACCAAGTTCCAGGCTGAGGTTTATATCCTGAAGAAGGAAGAGGGGGGCCGTCACACGCCGTTCCACAACAAATACCGTCCCCAGTTCTATCTGCGTACGATGGACGTAACCGGTGAGGTTACTCTTCCCGAAGGCGTAGATATGGTGATGCCGGGCGACCACGTAACGATCACCGTTGAGTTGATCTACCCGGTTGCACTCAACGAAGGTCTGCGTTTCGCAATCCGCGAGGGTGGCCGTACGGTAGGTGCAGGTCAGATTCTGAAGATTCTCGCCTAATCCCAGGGATATTTTAGTAGTGCAGGGATTGACTTGCACTACTTTTTAGGAGCATAGTTCAAGGGTAGAATAGCGGTCTCCAAAACCGTTGATGGGAGTTCGAATCTCTCTGCTCCTGCTAAAATAAAGTAAGAAGAATATGTTCAATTACGTAAAAGAATCTTATAACGAATTGGTTCATAAAGTGACCTGGCCGACGTTCGCACAGTTGCAGAACTCGACGGTAGTGGTGATGGTCGCTTCGTTGATCTTCGCCATCGTGATTTTGGCGATGGACATTTCGTTTGAGAACATTATGGAGGCTATCTACAGGACCCTGGCTAAGCTCGGTCGTTAATTGTTTTTGTGACCATGAGCGAAACAGCGAAACAGTGGTATGTAGTTCGTACGATCGGAGGCAAGGAGAATAAGGTAAAAGAGTACATCGAATCCGAAATCCGCCACAGCCACCTGGAAGAGTATATTTCGCAGGTGCTGATTCCGACCGAAAAAGTCTATACGATCCGTAACGGTAAGAAGGTTTCCAAAGAGAAGGTTTCTTATCCGGGATATGTATTGATTGAAGCCGCCTTTGTCGGTCAGATCCCTATTATCATTCGTAATATTCCCAACGTGCTCGGTTTTTTGGGTGACACCAAGGAGGACAGCCGCAAGATGATCGCTACGCCCCTGCGTCCGCAGGAGGTCAGCCGCATCCTGGGGCGTGTCGATGAATTGAGTTCGATGGAGGAAGAAAACGAAATACCATTCTTTGTCGGCGAAACCATCAAAGTTACAGATGGTCCTTTTTCAAGCTTCCAAGGTACCATTGAGGCCGTCGACAACGAGCGCAAGAAACTCACGGTATCGGTGAAGATATTCGGGCGCAAAACTCCTATGGAGTTGAGTTTCACACAAGTTGAAAAAGAATAATTAACCAAGGAAAACTATGGCAAAAGAGGTTGCTGCATTTATCAAATTGCAGATCAAAGGTGGTGCTGCCAATCCTTCTCCCCCGGTGGGACCAGCATTGGGTTCAAAAGGAGTCAATATTATGGACTTCTGCAAGCAGTTCAATGCCAGAACACAAGACAAGGCGGGAAAAGTTCTTCCGGTCATCATCACGGTTTACAGCGACAAGTCGTTTGACTTCATCGTAAAACAGCCGCCTGTAGCCATTCAACTCAAGGAGGCAGCCAAAGCTAAATCGGGTTCCGCACAGCCCAACCGCGACAAGGTCGGTCAGGTGACGTGGGATCAGGTGCGTGAGATCGCTCAGGACAAGATGTCCGATATGAACTGTTTCACGATCGAGGCTGCTATGCGTATGATCGCTGGTACTGCGCGCAGTATGGGTATCAACGTCGTTGGAGAATTTCCTAACAAGTAATTGCAATTACAAGAATGAGTAAGTTGACAAAAAATCAAAAAATTGCCTACGCGAAGGTCGAGCCCGAAAAGGCTTACAAGCTTACGGAGGCCGCAGCTCTTCTGAAGGAGATTACTTTTACGAAATTTGATGCTTCGGTGGATGTTGATGTGCGTCTGGGCGTGGATCCGCGTAAGGCCAACCAGATGGTGAGAGGCGTTGTGACTCTTCCTCATGGTACGGGTAAGCAGGTACGGGTTCTCGTGCTCTGTACTCCGGAAAAAGAGGCCGAAGCGCAGGCTGCCGGTGCCGACTACGTAGGTTTGGATGAATACGTCGAGAAGATCAAGTCCGGTTGGACGGATATCGATGTGATCATCTGTACGCCGAACGTGATGGGTAAGGTGGGTGCGCTGGGTCGTATTCTGGGTCCCCGCGGCCTGATGCCGAACCCCAAGACCGGCACGGTTACGATGGAAGTTGGAAAGGCTGTAAGTGAGGTAAAATCGGGTAAGATCGACTTCAAAGTGGACAAGTTCGGTATTATCCACACTTCAGTTGGTAAGATTTCGTTCTCTGCGGAGCAGATTGCCGATAACGTGAATACGGTGCTCAGCATGATTATGAAATTGAAACCGGCTGCAGCGAAAGGTTCTTATGTTAAGAGTATTTTCCTCTCGACGACTATGAGCCCTGGCTTGCAGATCGATGCTAAATCAGTAGAAACTAAATAAGAGGGAGGATTTAAGAGATGACGAAGGAAGAAAAATTGGTTGTCATTGACAGCCTCGCCGAGCAGCTCAACGAGTATCCTCACTTTTACATTACGAACATCGAGGCTTTGAATGCTGAGCAGACTGCGTCGTTGCGTCGCAAGTGCTTCGAAAGCGACATCAAGCTGGTGGTCGTAAAGAACACGCTTCTTGCCAAAGCGCTGGAGCGGGTGGAGAAAGCGGATGCTGATTTGGTGAAAGTATTGGAGGGTTCGACCTCGGTAATGTTCGCCCACACGGGCAAGACGCCTGCGGTGCTGATCAAGGAGTTCCGCAAGACTTCCGACAAGCCGGTACTGAAAGCGGCGTACGTGGAAGGCTGCGTGTATGTAGGCGACAACCAGTTGGACACTCTGTGCAACATTAAGAGCCGGGAGGAGCTTATCGGCGATATCATCGCCCTGCTGCAATCTCCTGCGAAGAATGTTATCTCTGCATTGCAGTCTAATGCAGGCCAAAAGATTGCGGGTATCGTAAAGACGCTCGAAGAAAGAAATTAACAAACAAGAATTCAAACAAAATTTAATAAGATTGAACTTATGGCAGATGTAAAAAAATTAGCTGAAGAATTGGTAAATTTGACAGTTAAGGAGGTAAACGAGTTGGCTACGATCCTCAAAGAGGAGTACGGCATTGAACCCGCAGCTGCAGCCGTTGCTGTTGCAGCGCCTGCTGCCGCCGCCGGAGAGGCTGCTGCCGCTGAGAAGAGCGCATTCGACGTGATTCTGAAGAACGCTGGCCAGTCGAAGCTCCAGGTTATCAAAGTTGTGAAGGATATCGCAGGCCTGTCGCTGGGCGATGCCAAGGCTTTGGTTGATGCTGCTCCGAAAGCAATCAAGGAGGGTGTTTCCAAGGAGGAGGCCGAGTCGATCAAGGCTCAGCTCGAAGAGGCAGGTGCTGAAGTTGAGGTTAAGTAGTTTCTACTTAAAAGTTTCAGGACAAACTCAGGGTATAGGGCTTACGCTGCTGTAAGCTCTATGCCTTTTCTGGTCTAAAGATTAGAAGTGCCGACAGGAGCTGTGTCTGGTCTTTGGAAGTTTGGATGCTCTCAGGGTGTAATCTGTTTACACTGGGGGCATTAGCGGGATTAGAAGAGGTCCGCTGCGGGGGCTTCCCCCGGAATACTTAAACCTTCAACTTTAATTTGGATTTTACCGATGTCCACGACAAAAACACAACAAAGAGTTAGCTTTTCGACAGTCAAGAACCGGGTGCCTTATCCCGACTTGCTGGAGGTACAGCTTAAATCGTTCCGGGATTTTTTCCAGATGGACACCACGGCCGAGAATCGTAAGAACGAGGGGCTGTATAAGGTGTTTCAGGAGAATTTTCCCATTACCGATACCAGAAACAATTTCGTTCTGGAGTTCATCGACTACTATATCGACCCGCCCCGCTATTCGATCGAAGAGTGTCTGGAACGCGGCCTGACTTATAGTGTTCCCTTAAAAGCCAAATTGAAACTATATTGTACCGATGACGAGCACGAAGATTTCGGCGTGGTCGTGCAGGATGTCTATTTCGGTACGATTCCCTATATGACCGAACGTGGTACGTTCGTCATCAACGGTGCCGAGCGCGTCATCGTTTCGCAGCTCCACCGCTCGCCGGGCGTGTTCTTCGGACAGAGCATGCACACCAACGGTACGAAGCTCTATTCAGCTCGTATCATCCCGTTCAAGGGATCGTGGATCGAGTTCGCTACCGACATCAACAACGTGATGTACGCGTACATCGACCGTAAGAAAAAGTTGCCCGTTACGACCCTGCTGCGTGCCATCGGTTTCGAAGCCGATCAGCAGATCCTCGAGATTTTCGATCTCGCGGACGAAGTGAAAGTGACCAAAGCCGCTCTGAAGAAGGCCGTCGGCCGCAAGCTGGCCGCCAGGGTTCTTTCGACCTGGGTCGAGGATTTCGTGGACGAGGATACGGGCGAGGTGGTTTCGATCGAACGTAACAACGTGATCGTTGACCGAGAAACGGTGCTCCAGGAAGAGCATATCGACCAGATTATCGAGAGCGGTGCCAAGACGATTCTGCTGCATAAGGAGAATCTGTCGGGTATCGATTTCTCTATTATATACAATACTTTACAGAAAGATCCGTGTAACTCCGAAAAAGAAGCCGTGGTGTATATCTATCGCCAGTTGCGTGCTTCGGAGCCGCCCGACGAGGCTACGGCCCGCGACGTGATCGAGAAGCTCTTCTTCTCGGACAAGCGTTACGACCTGGGCGATGTCGGCCGTTATCGGATCAACAAGAAGCTCGATTTGGACATCGATCCGGCGATCCGCACGCTGACGCGCGAGGACATCATCGCCATCATCAAGTACCTGATCCAGCTCATCAACTCGAAAGCCGAGGTGGACGATATCGACCACCTCTCGAACCGTCGTGTCCGCACGGTGGGCGAGCAGCTTTCGAACCAGTTTTCGGTAGGTTTCGTGCGTATGGCACGTACCATCCGCGAGCGTATGAACGTGCGTGACAACGAAGTCTTCACGCCGGTCGATCTGATCAACGCCAAGACGCTCTCTTCGGTGATCAATTCGTTCTTCGGCACTTCGCAGCTTTCGCAGTTCATGGACCAGATCAACCCGCTGGCCGAAATCACGCACAAGCGCCGTCTGTCGGCCCTCGGTCCCGGCGGTCTTTCGCGTGACCGTGCTGGTTTCGAAGTCCGCGACGTGCACTACACGCACTACGGCCGTCTTTGCCCGATCGAGTCTCCCGAAGGCCCGAACATCGGTCTGATTTCGTCGCTCTGCGTCTATGCCAAGATCTCCGACATGGGATTCATCGAGACTCCTTACCGTACCGTGACCAACGGACAGGTGGATCTCAACAATGCCGATATCAAATATTATTCGGCCGAAGAGGAGGAGGGGCAGGTGGTCGCCCAGTCGAATGTTCCGATCGACGACGAGGGCCATTTCCTGCAGCCCGACCGCATCAAGGCCCGTGAAGGCGCCGATTTCCCCGTTGTGACGGCCCAGGAGGTGACGCTCATGGACGTAGCTCCGAACCAGATCGCGTCGATCGCGGCAAGTCTGATCCCCTTCCTGGAGCACGACGATGCGAACCGTGCCCTCATGGGATCGAACATGATGCGCCAGGCCGTGCCGCTGGTGACCTGCGAGTCGCCGATCGTCGGTACGGGTATCGAAAAGGATATGATCTCCGACAGCCGCATCCAGATCATCGCCGAGGGCGACGGTGAGGTGGTATTTGCGGATGCAACCAAGATCCAGATCAAATACCAGCGGACGGAAGAGGAGGTGATCTGCTCGTTCGAGCCGGAAATTACGACTTATGAACTGCCTCGCTACCGTCGTACGAACCAGAATACGTCGATCACGTTGAAACCGGCCGTTCTGACGGGCGACAAGGTGACCAAAGGCCAGATCCTGACCGAAGGTTATTCGACGCAGAAGGGCGAGTTGGCGTTGGGTCGTAACCTGAAGGTGGCTTTCATGCCCTGGAAGGGTTACAACTTCGAGGATGCCATCGTGATTTCGGAGCGTATCCAGCGCGAGGACATTTTCACCTCGGTCCATGTCGATGAGTACATCATGGAGGTCCGCGACACCAAGCGCGGCGTCGAGGAGCTGACTTCGGATATTCCGAACGTGAGCGAGGACGCTACCAAGGATCTGGATGCCAACGGTATTATCCGTATAGGCGCCAACGTGCATCCGGGCGACATCCTGATCGGTAAGATCACTCCGAAAGGCGAGAGTGATCCTTCGCCTGAGGAGAAGCTGCTCCGTGCGATCTTCGGCGACAAGGCCGGCGACGTGAAGGATGCTTCGCTCAAGGCGCAGCCGTCGCTGCACGGTGTGGTGATCGACACGAAGCTTTACAGCCGTGCCGGCAAAGAGAACAAGCGTGCGGGAAAGAGCTCGGAGAAGCTGCAGATCGAGAAGCTCGACGAGAAGTTCGCAGCCCGGGTCGCCGACCTGACCAAGCAGCTCGTAAACAAACTTTATACGCTGCTTCAGGGCAAGACGACTACGGGTATCACCGATTACTTCGGCGTGGAACTCTATCCTGCCGGAACGAAATTCACCCAGAAGCTGCTCGATGAGCTCTCCCGCAAAGTCACCGACGAGAAGTCGGGCGTTGCGATGGGGTACCTGAACCTGGGGACCTGCAAGTGGACGGGCGACAGCCACCTCGATGCGCTGGTAGAGAAGACGATCAACAACTATACGATCGAATGGAAGAAGGCCGATGCCGCGATCAAGCGTGAGAAATACAACCTCACCAACGGCGACGAACTCCCCCAGACGGGCGTGATCCAGATGGCCAAGGTCTATATCGCCAAGAAGCGCAAGCTGAAGGTGGGCGACAAGATGGCGGGACGCCACGGCAACAAGGGTATCGTGGCCCGTGTCGTGCGCGACGAGGATATGCCGTTCCTCGAGGACGGTACGATCGTCGATATCTGCCTGAACCCGCTGGGTGTGCCTTCGCGTATGAACCTCGGTCAGATTTACGAAACCGTGCTCGGCTGGGCCGGCAAGGAGCTGGGACTGAAGTTCGCTACGCCGATTTTCGACGGTGCTTCGCTCGACCAGATCAACGAATATACGGCGAAGGCGGGTATTCCGCGCAGCGGGCGTACTTACCTGTACGACGGCGGTACGGGCGAGAAGTTCGACCAGCCGGCTACGGTGGGCGTGATCTACATGCTCAAGCTCGGCCACATGATCGACGACAAGATGCACGCCCGTTCGATCGGTCCCTATTCGCTTATCACGCAGCAGCCGCTCGGCGGTAAGGCGCAGTTCGGCGGTCAGCGTTTCGGTGAGATGGAGGTTTGGGCGCTCGAAGGCTTCGGCGCCGCCAATATCCTGCAGGAGATCCTGACCATCAAGTCGGATGACGTGATGGGTCGTGCCAAGGCTTACGAGGCCATCGTCAAAGGCGACAACCTGCCCAAGCCGGGTATTCCCGAGGCAATGAACGTGTTGCTGCACGAGTTGCGCGGTCTGGCCCTTTCGGTCAAGCTGGAGTAAGGGAAGGTAGGTAGTAGTATATAGAGGATAAGAAAAAAGCATTGCATTATGTCATTCAATAAAGACAATAAAGTGAATAACGGTTACAGCTCCATTTCGATCGGACTGGCTTCGCCGGAAGAGATTCTGGCGCAGTCGAGCGGCGAGGTGCTGAAGCCCGAAACCATTAACTATCGTACCTACAAGCCTGAACGCGACGGTCTTTTCTGCGAGCGTATCTTCGGTCCCGTGAAAGACTACGAGTGCCATTGCGGCAAGTACAAGCGTATCCGTTACAAGGGCATCGTCTGCGACCGTTGCGGCGTGGAAGTGACCGAGAAAAAGGTGCGCCGCGAGCGCATGGGCCACATTTCGCTGGTGGTGCCGGTGGTGCATATCTGGTATTTCCGCTCCCTGCCCTCGAAGATCGGCTATCTGCTGGGTATCCCTTCCAAGAAGCTGGAGGCGATCATCTATTACGAGCGCTATGTGGTAATCAACGCCGGTGCTGCCGCCGAGCAGGGTGTGGAACGGTTGCAGACCCTTTCGGAGAAAGAGTATCTGGACATCGTGGGCGCGCTGCCGAAGGGCAACCAGTCGCTCGATGACAGCGATCCCAACAAGTTCGTGGCCCAGATGGGTGCCGAGGCGATCTATACGTTGCTTCAGCAGGTCGATCTGGATTCCATGTCCTATGCCCTGCGTCACAAGGCTTCGACGGAAACCTCGCAGCAGCGCAAGAGCGAGGCGCTCAAATGCCTGAATGTGATCGAGATGTTCCGTGCTTCGGAAGGCCGGAACAAACCCGAGTGGATGGTGCTGAAGGTGCTGCCGGTGATTCCTCCCGAGCTGCGCCCGCTGGTGCCGCTGGACGGCGGACGTTTCGCCACGTCGGATCTGAACGACCTCTACCGTCGCGTCATCATCCGTAACAACCGTCTGAAGCGTCTGATCGAGATCAAGGCTCCGGAGGTGATTCTGCGCAACGAGAAACGTATGTTGCAGGAGGCGGTCGATTCGCTGTTCGACAACTCGCGCAAGAGCAACGCCGTGAAGAACGAAAGCAACCGTGCCCTCAAGTCGCTGTCCGACTCGCTCAAGGGCAAGCAGGGTCGCTTCCGTCAGAACCTGCTGGGTAAGCGTGTCGATTATTCGGCCCGTTCGGTCATCGTCGTCGGTCCTGAACTGAAGATGCACGAGATGGGTATTCCGAAGGATATGGCGGCCGAACTCTATAAGCCGTTCGTAATCCGCAAGCTCATCGAGCGCGGTATCGTCAAGACGGTGAAATCGGCCAAGAAGATCATCGACCGGAAAGACCCCGTTATCTGGGGTATTCTGGAGAACGTCATCAAGGGGCATCCGGTGCTGATGAACCGTGCCCCGACGCTGCACCGTCTGGGTATCCAGGCCTTCCAGCCCAAACTGATCGAGGGCAAGGCCATGCAGCTGCACCCGTTGGCTTGTACGGCGTTCAACGCCGACTTCGACGGTGACCAGATGGCCGTGCATCTGCCGCTGGGCAATGCCGCCATTCTGGAGGCCCAGCTGCTCATGCTCGGTTCGCACAACGTCCTGAACCCCGCGAACGGCGCTCCTATCACCGTGCCTTCGCAGGACATGGTTCTCGGTCTGTACTATATCACCAAGCCCCGCAAGGGCGTCAAAGGCGAAGGCCTTACTTTCTATGGTCCCGAGGAGGCGATCATCGCTTACAACGAGAAGCGGGCCGATCTGCATGCGCAGGTGAAATGTATGGTCAGCGACGTGGACGAGAACGGCAACAAGGTGCGGGTACTGAAGGAAACGACTATCGGCCGCATCCTGTTCAACCAGGTGGTGCCCGAAGAGGTCGGTTATATCAATGAGGTGCTTACCAAGCGTTCGCTGCGCGACATCATCGCCGTGGTGATGAAGAAGGCGGGTGCCGACAAGGTGGCTGCATTCCTCGACGATATCAAGGCGATGGGGTACCAGATGGCCTTCCAGGGCGGTCTGTCGTTCAACCTCGATGCCGTTATTATTCCCGAGGAGAAGGAGAAACTGGTCCAGGAGGGATACGAGCGTGCCGACGAGGTGATCGAATCCTACAACATGGGTCTTATCACCAACAACGAACGCTACAACCAGATCATCGACATCTGGACCAATATCAATACGAAACTCACCAAGACGGTGATCGACACCCTGATCAAGGATGACGACGGTTTCAACCCGGTCTATATGATGCTGGACTCCGGAGCCCGCGGTTCGAAGGAGCAGATCCGTCAGCTTTCGGGTATGCGCGGTCTGATGGCCAAGCCGCAGAAGTCTGGTGTCGAGGGCGGTCAGCAAGTTATCGAAAACCCGATTCTCTCGAACTTCAAGGAGGGTCTTTCGGTGCTCGAATACTTCATCTCTACGCACGGTGCCCGTAAGGGTTTGGCCGATACGGCGCTGAAAACGGCCGATGCCGGTTACCTGACGCGCCGTCTGGTGGACGTTGCGCAGGATGTAATCATCAACGAGGAGGATTGCGGTACGCTGCGCGGTTTGACGGCTACGGCCATCAAGCGCAACGACGACGTGGTGCAGACGCTCTACGATCGCATCCTGGGCCGCACGGCTCTGAACGATGTGATTCACCCGCTCACGGGCGAGGTGCTCTGCAAGGCCGGTGAGGAGATCACGGAGTCGATTGCCGAGGCCATCGAGAAATCGCCGCTGGAGTCCGTCGAAATCCGTTCGGTGCTTACCTGCGAATCGCGTCGCGGCGTTTGTGCGAAGTGCTACGGACGCAACCTGGCTACGGCCCGCATGGTACAGCGCGGCGAAGTGGTCGGCGTCATCGCGGCACAGTCCATCGGTGAGCCGGGTACGCAGCTGACCCTCCGTACGTTCCACGTCGGCGGTGTGGCGGCCGGTACGGCTGTCGAGACCAATGTGGTTTCGAAATACGAAGGTCGTCTGGAGATCGACGAGCTTCGCACCGTGAAGGGCAAGAACCCGCAGGGCGAAGCCGTGGACATCGTCATTTCGCGTCAGTCGGAGTTCCGCATCGTGGATCCCAAGACCGAAATCGTGCTTTATACGCACAACCTGCCTTACGGTTCGATGCTCTATATGAGCGACGGCGCCGAGGTCAAGAAGGGCGACATGATCTGCGAGTGGGATCCGTACAACGCGGTAATCATCTCCGAGCATGAGGGTAAAGCTGTTTATGACAGTGTTATCGAGGGTGTTACTTACCGTGACGAGCGCGATGAGCAGACCGGTCTTTCGGAGAAGGTAATCATCGAATCCAAGGATAAGACCAAGAACCCCGTGATCAAGGTGATCAACAAGGAGGGCGAAGAGGTCAAATCCTACAACTTGCCGGTGTCGGCCCACGTGGTTGTCAAGGACAATGCAAAGATCAAGGCCGGCGATATCCTGATCAAGATCCCGCGTGCCGTCGGCAAGTCGGGCGGCGATATCACCGGTGGTCTGCCGCGTGTTACGGAGTTGTTCGAGGCCCGCAACCCGTCCAATCCGGCCATCGTTTCGGAGATCGACGGCGAGGTGACCTTCGGCAAGATCAAGCGCGGTAACCGTGAGATCATCATCACGTCAAAAGAAGGTGACGTACGCCGTTACCTGGTGCCGCTGTCGCGTCAGATCATCGTTCAGGAGAACGACTACGTGAAGGCCGGCGGTGCGCTTTCGGACGGTGCCATTACCCCGAGCGATATTCTCAATATCCTGGGTCTGACGAAGGTGCAGGAGTACATCGTCAATGAGGTGCAGGAGGTGTACCGTATGCAGGGCGTGAAGATCAACGACAAGCATTTCGAGGTGATCGTACGCCAGATGATGTCGAAAGTCAAGATCGAAGATCCGGGTGATACCCGCTTCTTCGAGGATCAGATCGTCGATAAATGGGAGTTTATGGACGTGAACGACGAGCTTTATGACAAGGTGGTCGTAACGGATGCCGGCGACTCTACGGCCGTACAGCCGGGGCAGATTATCTCGATGCGCAAGTTGCGTGACGAGAATTCGAGCCTCAAGCGTCGTGACCTGAATCTCGTCAAGGTGCGTGATATCGTTCCTGCGACTTCCACGCAGATTCTGCAGGGTATCACCCGTGCCGCATTGCAGACTTCGAGCTTCATTTCGGCCGCTTCCTTCCAGGAGACGACCAAGGTGCTGAACGAAGCTGCGATCCAGGGCAAGGTCGATCCGTTGGAGAACCTGAAGGAGAACGTGATTTGCGGCCACCTGATTCCCGGCGGTACCGGTATGCGGGAGTACGACAATCTGGTCGTAGGATTGAAGGAGGATCTGGAGGCGATTCAGGCTGCCAAGTAATAGATAATTTTTATCATAATCGAACGGGAGCAGACGGAAAGTCTGCTCCCGTTTTTTATGGGGTTTTGTCACCTGCTTGCGGAAGATGGCGGACTTCGTTGTGGAGTTTTTGGTCGCTTCACAGTTCAAGCTATGCCGGGCGAATAACCGGGACACCGAATTGTTTCGGTTCGTTTTTGTGGCCGCAATGGAAGAACCCGGATCGAACGCAACTATTTCGGATGTCGATATAATCGGCGGTATGCCGTTGAAAGCTGGCTTTCGATCGGATTATATGGAGAGCAATATGCGAACAGGACGACCGGGTAGGTCGTCCTGAAGAGAAGATAGTAGCTCCACCGCGACTCGAACGCGAATTTGAAGTTTAGGAAACTTCCGTTCTATCCCTTGAACTATGGAGCCTTGTAAAACTATCCGGCTTCCTCCCGAAGTCGTTCCGGCCGGGAGGAATCGTTGGCTTTCGGTCGGGAAGCGTGTGTCGTGCCGGAGATCCCGATAAACAGAAACAGTGCGTACCTTCCCGGTACGCACTGCAAATATAGTGATTTTTACGGGAAATCGGGACGGTTTTAGAATTTCAGGTTCACTCCGATAGCGAAAGTGTGCGCCGACAGGGAATAGTTGCCCGAAAAAGGCTGGATCGCCTTGTCGTTTGCCGTGGTATGAGCCTGGATTTTCGCTTGCTCCGGGGCCATTCCGCCTGCGATGAGCTGCCCGTATGTCTGTGCATAGACCGCTTTGTAAGTGAGTGAATTGTAGTAGTCGCACGATCCCGTCCGCTCCGGGTCTGCCGAGGTGATATATCCGTATGCCAGATCGATCGATACGTTTTTGCAGGGGTTGATCGTCACGCCGGCCGTGTAGGATACTTTGGTCATCGAAGGGGTTTCGGGGTTGAGGAAATCGCTCCGTACGGGGCTTTCATCTACGTACATACCCAGGCGTGCCGTGACGAATTTGCAGGCGTGGTATTGGACGCCGATACGGGTGGCCACCGTGTTCTTATAGTTCTTGATGCTCGTCGGCAGATCGTAAACCGATGCCCCGGTCGCCGGGTCGGTAATATCTACGTGGAGCGATTTATAGGCGCTCCACAGGACGTATTGGATGTCGAAAGCCATTTCCCACTTCGGGGTCGGTCGGAAGCCCACGCCCCAAGCGAGGTTGGCCGGCAGCGGGAGTTCCGTTTCGACGCAAGCGCTGCTCAAGTCGGGAATCATTCCCGTTGCCTGGAGGACCTGCCCGATTTCGGGAGAGGCATACAGGAGGTTGGCCGTGCCGCTTGCCACTTTCATCTTCACTTTCGAACGATAGGAGAAACCAAGGGTCCATTCCGGGGTGATGTCCCACAGGATACCTACGTTTACGCCGATCGCAGTTTTGGCGTCGCCTTTGATCCGGGCGGATACCAGGGAGCGATCTCCTGCCTGGGTGAACAGTTCGGCGTATTGTCCCTGCCCTGCGGCGGTCAGCAATCCGGCGATCGTATTGTTCGTCGCTTCGCCGACGGGGAACATGGAGCGCGACAGGTCGAACGTACCCCAGGTGATCGTCATGCCGACACCTACCGAGAGTTTATCCCAGAATTTGTAGGAGATCGTCGGCTGCAATGTATAGGCTTGCAGGTCGATGCTTTGGATCAGATGTGCTCCGACCCAGTTGTCGCCCCAGTTCATAGACGAGCCGTAAGGGGTATAAAATCCCAGGCCGACGGCCAGATTTTTGGTGGCTTTGTAGTTGAAATAGGCGTAGAGCGGCGTCGAAATCTTGTTGTCCGAGTGGGCTTGGATCTGCGGATTGCCCCGGTAGTCGTTGTTCGACAGGTACGTTGCATTGGATTTGATGCCCGTGATGCCGACCGAGAAGGAGAATCGGGAGGTTTGGAAGGCGGTTCCCGCCGGGTTGAAGTAGATCGACTCGGAATTGAGTTTCATACCTGTTCCCACGTGTCCCATTCCCAACTGTTTTGCACTCAAGGTATTGACTTGGTAGCCTTCGGCGCAGACCGCCGTTGCGAACAGCAGGGCCGAGATAGTTAGTAGCAGTTGCTTCATAATCAAAGTTTTAGTTGATAATTTGAAAAATATATTGATTTCTGTGGTAAGTTTATGCGCTCGGACGAGTTTCGGAGCGATTCTCATCCATGCTTTCAAAAATGCTTGTCTTAAAACGGAGCAAAAGTACGAAAACAAAGTCGAGTAGGAAAATATTTTGTTCGTAATTTCTTAAAAAGTGGACTAAAATGGATATAATTGGTCAGAATTGGATTCGATTCGAAAATAACAGGAAAGTAAAATACCGTTGTTCGAGATCAGATTTCATTGTTTCAGGACGTTTTTTTGATCGGGGGACTTGGAATTACCCGGAGGAAAGATTTGGCAGAATCGAAAATCCGTTATACTTTTGCACTCGGAGAGATGGCAGAGTGGTCGATTGCGGCGGTCTTGAAAACCGTTGAGCTGCGAGGCTCCGGGGGTTCGAATCCCTCTCTCTCCGCTGAACGTGCTGGACAGAAATGGTCAGCAAACGGACAAAAAGCTACAAATCAATGATTTGTGGCTTTTTTTATTGCCCGAAAGTCCTG